>JAABUX010000489.1_pt1 | contig 68007 bp, 63 predicted proteins | sample 5561851 | NCBI WGS metagenome assembly JAABUX01 (sample SAMN10711883, study PRJNA513361) | rock metagenome | isolation source: Antarctica rocks | place: Antarctica: Victoria Land, Richard Nunatak red sandstone | collected 2016-01-03
GGTCCAGACGAGCGCCTTGTGGCGCTGGTGCAGAGCGTAATTGTAGCCGGCGAAGCGGGTGAGGTCGTCGTCTTCGCGCCCGGTCTGGAACTCGAGGTGCAGGATGGAGCCGTCGTCGAGCAAGAAGACGTAGTCGGCGCGGCGGGAGCGGGCTTCGAGCAGGGGCAGGTCGGTGGGCAGGGCGGCGACGATGGGCGGGAGGTCCAGACCGAAGCGGTGGAGGATGTCCCCGCGCAGCGCCTCCATCAAGTACTTGAGCACGATGTCGTTGCGCTCTCGCGCGATCTCGAACTCCGCCACGTCTTTTTCCTCACGCCCCCATTCTCTACACCCCTATTCTACGAGAATCGGCCGCTCGGTGCATCTGACTACGATGGCTCGTCCACCTAGTTGATGAGATGCGCTGTGGGCGAGACTCTCGAACAGGCATCGATACCGTGAGGGCCGCAACATCCACCCGCGGTAGAGGGCGAGAACCGCCTCGGGCCGCGCTCACTCCCCGCACAGCACGTCCAGGATCGTCATCGACGAGAGATTCGTACGCGATCAGCGCCCGCTCGAAGCCAGCGACCTCCGCCGCGGCCGCTTCATCAGCATACATCTCGTCGGGCTCTCGCGGGCTGAACGGGTCTTGATGGAGGATGAGCGTTTGTTTCTTCCGCGGCGGCGTCAGCCGCTCCCGCTGGCGATGGCGAACAGCCCAGCCACGCCGAGCGCATAAAGAACGAGCACCGCGACCGAGTCTACCCCCAGGCGCAGCACTTGGCGGCGCGGCCTGAAGAGCAGGCCGCCCAGATAGACCGTCGTCAACAAGATGCCCAGAGCCGCCAGGTAGATGTCGCTGTGCTGAGCCTGCGACAGCACGGCCTGGCCCGATAACAGGTCTGCTGCCAGGAACAGCACCGGCAGGAATGCATTGCCGCCGAAGATGTCGCTGATAGCCAGTTCGTTGTCGCCGAGTGTGACCGAGGCCAGCCCAGTCGCCAGTTCGGGCAGAGAGGTCGCGGCGGCCAGCACCGTGGCCCCAAAAAGAACGCCGCTCAACCCAACGCGCCCGGCCAGGACAGTGCCGCTTTCTTCGAGCACGACGCCAGCGATCAGCGTAGCGACGGCACCGACGGCGAAGATCAGTAAGGGGCGCGCTATCTTCTTTTCGTCTTGAGCGGCGATGACTCCTTTCGCCGGTTTGCCCGCCGTGTCCCGCCTTCCAGACGCCCTTTCCGCACGTGCTGCTCCCGTTTTCTCATCATCTGCGTCGTGGAGCGTCCAAGGCAGTCCGCTACGGGCGCGACCCAGGAGCGCGACGCCGCCGACCCAGAGTACGGCGATCAGGGCCGAGGCGGGCGTCACATGCAGCACGGTCAGCGATGCCGGCGCCTGACTGCCCATGATGGCCGCGGTCAAGACGGCGATCACGAGCACTCCTTCGAGCACTGGCTCCAGCGTCGTCGTGCGTGAGGTCAACGGCGTCGCCGTCCGCGCATCTAGGATCACCAACACGAGTGTTTGGATGGCGATGCCGCCCAGGATGTTGCCGATGGCGATGCCCAGGGCATGGCTCAGGGCCGCGGAGACGGTGATAGCGATCTCCGGTAGGTTGGTGGCCACGGCCAGCAAGATGGCGCCGCCGAGCGCCTGGCCGAGGTGGTAGCGCGTGGAGAGCGCGTCGGTCGCGCTGGAAAGCTGGACGCCCGCGAGCCATATCACCACGGCCGCGCCGGCGAAAAGGGCGATGAGGGCGGCCGCTGGCAAGGCGTTAAACATCGGCGTCGCGTCGAGCGCTGCTCCGTCGTGGCATGGGCGCGGCCACGGGCGCATTGACACGGCGTCGTCTCGTTTGGTACGGTAACTCCGGTTCACGTTGGCTGGGCGGCCGCGGGCAGACTGGCTGCACGAGGAAAGTCCGAGCTCCATAGGGCAGGGTGCTGGGTAACGCCCAGTAGGGGAAACCCTCAAGACAGTGCCACAGAAACATACCGCCGTTTCTTCGGAGACGGTAAGGGTGAAATGGCGGGGTAAGAGCCCACCAGCGTCCGGGTGACCGGGCGGCTGCGGTAAACCTCACCTGGAGCAAGACCGAACAGGGGGCAATGGGGCGGCTCGTCTCGCCTCCGGGTTGGTCGCTAGAGGCGGCGGGCAATCGTCGTCGTAGATGGATGGTCGCCCCCCGGACCTCGTGTCCGGGGACAGAACTCGGCTTATAGGCCAGCGTGGACCACACCATCGTCTTTCTCAGCCCTGGCGCGCGGCTTTGATGACGCCGGGCAAGACGGGCAGCAGGTCGCTAGCCAGCGTCCCACGGTCGCCGTGCGTCTCGGCCAGCACGTCGCCCGCGCGCCCATGCAGATACACGCCAGCCACCGCCGCGTCGAACGGCGTCGCGCCCTGCGCCATCAGCGCCGCGATGACGCCGCCCAACACGTCGCCCGTGCCGCCTGAGGCCAGGTTGGGGCCGCCCGTCGAGTTGAGCGCCGCGCCGTCCGGCGAGGCCGTCACCGTGGGGTTCCCCTTGAGCACGACCACCACGCCCCACTCACGCGCCTTCTCCATAGCTATATCGAGCCTCCTCGCCTCCACCTCCACGCTCGACATGCCCAGCAGACGGCCCATCTCGCCGCTGTGCGGCGTCAGCACGAGGGGGTAGCGCACGCGCGCCGCCCATCCGTCGACCTTGGCCAGGGCGTTGAGCCCCTCGGCGTCGACGAGCACGGGCAGCCTCTCCGGCAGCCCGTCCTCGCAGAGCAATCTTTCGAGCAGATGAACCGTCTTCTCGTCGGCGGCTAGACCTGGGCCGAACAGCAGCGCTTTGACGCGCCCCGCGCCCTCGCGTATCTCCTTGAGCGCCGCCTCGGGCTCCAACACGCCGCGCTCGTCGTCGGCGAGCGGCAAGAAGGTCGGTTCGAGCAGGTGTGAGGCCAAGATGGGCTGTGCCGATCTGCCCGTGGCCAGCGTCACCAGACCAGCCCCCGCGCGCGCGGCGGCCATCGTGGCCAGTTGCGGCGCGCCGGTGAAGCGGCGCGACCCGGCCACGACAAGCACGGCTCCCGCGCTGTACTTGTTGGCGTCGCGCCGACGCGTCGGGATGCGTTCGCGCACGTCGTCCTCGCCCACGTGCCAGAGCATCACCTTGTCGTCCACGCCCTCCGGCAGACCGATGGAGACGGGCACGACCTGCCCGGCCAGCCGCGCGCCCTCGCCCAGTAATAAGCCGCGCTTGAGCAGGCCGAAGGTAATGGTGATCGTGGCGGGAACCGTGCGCTCGTCGGCCTCACCGGTATCGGCGTCCACGCCGCTGGGCAGGTCCAGCGCCACCACGGCGCGCGCCGTGGCCACCGCGCGTACGAGATCGAGCATAGAGGCGAGCGCGCCCGCGGCGGGACGCGACCGTCCTGTCCCCAGCAGAGCGTCGACCACCACCGTGGCCGAGTCGAGCAGGCGGCGCAGCGCCGTGAGGTCGGGATCGTCGTCGTGCCGGATCACCAAAAGGCGCGGCGGGAGCGCCTCGCCCCGCTTCCACGTATAGGCGGCCACGCGCAGGCCGCGCTCGGAGAGACGCTGGGCTACCACCATGCCGTCGCCCCCGTTGTTGCCCGGACCACAGAGCACCAGAATATGCGCCGCGGAGCCGCCGCGCGCCACGGCCTGCGCGATCACGTCGGCCGCCGCCGCGCCGGCTCGCTGCATCAACTCCGTTTTCGGCGTGCCCGCCGCCTCGGCGCGGTCCTCGACCGCGCGCATCTGCGCCGCTGTCACGATCTTCATCATAGGCTGGATGACTCATTCTCCCTGGCAATAGACGGCGCTCTCGCCGCCCCTGCCCGACTACGCGGGCTTACTCATGCTCTCTACCACTGGACGGCGCGGCGCGTTCCGGCAACGGCCCCGCGTCGGGACGCAGGCGCGCGATGACGAAGACGATGGCCAGCGTGTCGGTGTGCGTGATAGAGACGGAGAGCCAGTCCACGCCCATCTGCTCCGCGCGCGCCGCCGCCTTGCCCGCCAAGTAGACCGTGGGCCGACCGCGCCGATCCGGCAACACCTCGATGTCGCGCCAGCGCAATGTACGGATGCCCGTGCCCAGGGCCTTGCTCACCGCCTCCTTGGCCGCGAAGCGCCCGGCTAGTTTCTCCGCCTTGCCGCGACAGTACAGTTGCTCGGCGGGCGTGTAGACGCGGTCGAGAAAGCGCTGGCCCCACCGCTCCAGCGCGGCGGCGATGCGCGGGATCTCCGCCGCGTCCACGCCGCCGTGTGGGCCGCCCGTCTCATCGCCTCTCCAGGCGCCGTCCTGTGGCGTCATCGTCCTTGCTCCCCCTTGTCCACCGGTCGGCGCCAAGCCCATAGCATCTATCGCTCAGGGTACCGCATTGGACGTGGGGCGACGAAGCCCGCTTCCGTCGCCCCACGTCCAACGCGGCGTCCTATCACTTTCAGGGCCGGCCGCGCGGGTTCGTGTGAACGCCGATCGATTTCTCCTTGAGGATCGTAGCGATAAGCGGACATCTGCCATAATAAGAGGCTGAGCCTGTCTTAGGGCTGCCGACGCTGGTGCGTTCTTGGTGCTGGCGCCTCTTTATACGGGAGCAACCTCGCATTACAACGCAATCAGAAGACGAGGTCGCCGCGGGCGCCGGGATCGTGGCTCCGGCCACAGCGTTTGAGGGCGCGGCCGGCGTCGCTGGTCAGAGCCAGGCCGACCATGCTTCGACGGCCAGGGGCGTGGCCAGCGCGGCCGTCGTCATCATGCTCGGCAACATCGTCAGCCGCGTGCTGGGCTTCGCGCGCGACACCCTGACCGCCGGCCTGTTTGGCAGTGGCGCGCAGGCGACAGGCTATCTTACCGCGTTGCGCGTGCAGACAGCCCTTTACGATCTCCTTATTAGCGGCGTCATCAGCGCCGCCTTTATCCCCATCTTCTCGGCCATCCGCGACGACCGCGAGGAGTTCCGCCGCGTGGGCGGCACGATCCTCATGCTGACCACCATCGTCATGATCGGCGCGCTGGCCGCGCTCGAACTCTTTGCCCGCGACGCCGTCAATCTACTCGTTCCTGACGCCGGTCTGGTCGTGGCGGCTCTGGAGGGTGGGACCGTTGGCGCCCTTCAGAGCGGCCTGCCGATCCCCGACTCCAGTTTAGACGCGACGACGGCAGGGGTCACGGCGCTGCACCTCATCGCCCCGGCGGTGCTCTTTCTCGGCCTCTCCGGCGTGCTCACGGCGCTGCTCTATGCGCGCCAACGCGTCATCTTCCCTGCGTTTAGCCCCGCCATCTTCAACTTCTGCATCGTTGTCGCCGCCGTCGCCCTGCACGGCCCGCTCGGCGTCAACGCCCTCGTCGTGGGCGTCGTGAGCGGGGCAGCGGCTCAAGTGCTGCTGCAACTCTATGGACTGCGCGCCACCCTGCCGCGCCTGACCCTGGCCCTGCGTGACCCGCGCGTCCGCCAGATCCTGCGCCTGGCCGTGCCTGTCTTCCTAGGCCTGATCGTCACCGAGGCGCAGGTGTTCATCGACCTGCGCCTCTCCAACTCCGCCGCCGCCGGGCCCGGCGCGCTGCCGCACCTGCAATACGCCACGCGCCTGATCCAGTTGCCCCTGGGCATCGTGGCCGCCGCCATGAGTCTGGCCAGCCTGCCCGCCCTCTCGCGACAGAGCGGGGCGGAGTACCGCGCCACGCTGGCGCGCGGGCTGACCTTCACCCTCGTGTTGATCGTCCCTGCCGTGGCTGGTTTCATCGTGCTGGCCGAGCCGTTCGTGGCCTTGGCCTTCCAACACGGCGTCTTCACGGCGTCAGACACGGCCCAGACAGCGCAGGCGCTGCGCTACTACGCTCCCGGCCTCGGCTTCGCCGCGCTCGATCAGTTGCTGATCTTTGCTTTCTATGCCAAGAACGACACGCGCACGCCCGTCGTGGTCGGCGTCGTCTCCACCCTCTGCTACCTCGTGGTGGCGCTGGCCACGCTGCACCCGCTGGCCTTTCGCGGCCTCGCGCTCGGCGATACGGCCAAGCAGGTTTCGCACGCGCTCGTCCTCTACGTACTGCTCAGCCGCTGGCAGGGCGCGATCGAGGGTTTCAGTCTGCGCGGAGGGCTGGGCAAAGTGCTGCTGGCGGGGACGCTGCTCGGCGTCTTTTGGGCCGTAGTGGAGCGCCTAGCCACTCCGTATTGGACCACGGGGACGGGCCATCTACTGGTGTTCGTCCCTGTCGTCGGCCTCCTCGGCCTCCTCTTCTACGGTTTGCTGCTCAGCCGTCTCGGCGTCGCCGAGTTCACGCTGCTGACCAACCGCGTGGGCGCGCGTCTGCGCCGCCGTCCCTCATAGAGATCGGCGCGACGCTAGGCGCAGTGGAGGTCGATCAGGTCGGCGAGTTCATCGAGATCAAACGGCTTGGCGATAAAATGATCGCCTACCGCCTTGGCCTTGGGGTGATTCACCGCGCTCATCAAGATAATGGGGATCGTCTTGAGATCGGGATCTTCGTGCAGTGTGCGCGCCAACGCAAGGCCGTCCATACAGGGCATCATCACGTCGGAGATAACCAGGGCCGGACGCCGCTCCGCGTGGGCGATAGCTTCTATCGCGGCCTCGCCGTTGCCCGCCGTCAGCACGGCGTAGCCCATATCCTGCACCATCAGCACGAGCATACGCACCAGGGGCAGTTCGTCGTCGACGATCAAGATGAGCGGCGGCGCCTCTCTCTCGTCATAATTAGGTAGTATCGTCATCGTCATGGAGCACATCAATCGCGATCGTCATCTTTAGGTTGGACGTATGGTTGCTCAAGAACGCATAAACGGCGCCACGCTGCAACGCTCCAACCTAAAATAACGAGAGTTGAACCGCTCCGTCGTCGCCCGCCGCATCGTCGTCGCTTGTAGACGCGGCTTTAGGCGTTTCCAGCAAACGATCTTCCGGCTTCAGCGTAGCAGGATGCTCCTCCTCGATCTCGGCCCCCGCGCCCCTTGCAACCGCCGCCTGGGTGGTCTCGGTCTCGTCCATGGAGGTGAAGGGAAGGGCAAGAGCGACAGATGAGGCGTCCTCAAGGCCGTTGGCCGCGTCCAGAAACAAGGGCGTCTCCATGAGCGGGACGGGCGTGGCCGGCATCTCCATAAGCGAGATGCCGGCCGGCTGCGGCGAGGGGGTGGGCACGCCCGGCGGCGAAAAATCCGGGGCCGGGAGGGGCGCGAGGGGGGGCAGTCCCTCCTGCAGGAGCGCGGCCAGCGCGCGAAGGTCGTCTTCGACCTCGACTATGTAGCGCGCGCTGTGCAGGGCGGTATAGGGGTGGCGGATCGGATAGTAGCGTCGTCCATCACGCTCGGCTATCTTGCCGTGCGGCAGGGGCGTGGCCAGATCGGGCAGCACGCCGGCCACGGCCTCTCCCCCACAGACGACCACGACCTCGGGCTCCAGCGCCCTGACCACGATCTCCAGACGCTCGTGGCAGGCCGCGATCTCTTCCATGCGTAGGGGCCGCTGGTGAGGAGGACGGCAGCCGATCAGCGTAGCGTAATGCACCGTCGCCGGATCGATGCCGGCCTCCGCCAGCGTCGTCTCGAGCGCGGCGAAAGCAGGCGATGCGAAAGCCCGACCCTCGCGCTCTTCGTGCAGGCGCGGTGCGCCGGACAGAAAAAGCAGCCGTGCCGGAACGGGACCGTGCGAGGCGACCGCGCGATCGACGTGCAAGGGGCAGTCGGCGCACGGAGCTGTCCCACCGTCGTGTGGTCGTGGCGAGAGGGCGTCCGGCGTCATGGGGTAACGGCCGCGTCAGCGCGGCGTGGAGCGCAACGTCAGCACTGTCGCTTCCGCTGGGCAGTTGATGCGGATATCGAGGCCGCTGTAGCCGATACCCCGCGTGACGAAGACCTGCACCCCGGCGTAGCTGAAGAGGCCCATCACGGCGCGGCGCGGCAGGTTGCTCATGGTGATGAGCGGACCTATCCAGGGCAGCCTGATCTGGCCTCCGTGCGTGTGTCCTGAGAGCATAAGCGCGGGGCGGAAGCCGCGCAAGCGCTTCACCATATCGGGAGAATGCACCAGCATGATGGTGCAAGCGTCGTCCGGGACGGCGGCGATGGCCTTCGTGAGGTCGTCGTGCTTGGTACAGGGGTCGTCGAGCCCCACAAGGTACAGGTCGCCATCGTAGAGCGTGCGCGACGCGTTGGTCATGAGATCGACCTTGGCGTGCGCCAACATCCTTTTAAGACGCGGTACGTCGTTGCGGCCACGTTCTCTGCCCAGTGGATAGTAATCGTGGTTGCCCAGCACGGCGTAGCGGGGGGCCGTCGTGGGCATGCGGGCCAGCAGGCCGCCCACGTGGTCGATGCCGTCGTCGTCGTCGATGAAGTCGCCCGTGTAGAGCAGCAGATCGTGCGGGACATCCGCTACGAGCGCCGGGAGTTCGAGCGCCAGCGGAGAGCCGGGCCGCAGATGTAGGTCGCTGATGTGCAGCACGCGCAAGCCGTCGAGCCGTGGCGGCAGGCCGGGCGCCGCGATGTCGTGATACGTTAGGCCGACGTGCGGCGGCGGCAGTAGGCGTTGCAATAATGTTACAACCATGCGCGCGAACCAGGAATCGATCAAGCCGTGGTAGAGACGCTTGATGACGCGGGCCTGTGCTGGAGATATATCCCCGGAGACGGCGTCATCCGGCGAGTCTGGGTGATGGACCAGCTCTTCAATAGGAGGCGCCGCCTCGGGGGCGTTGAATGTGGCGCTCTCGTGCGTAATAGGATCGGCGCTGTTAGTAGTAGTAGACATACGCTCAGCCTATTCGCGCGACGGCCACGAGCCAAATAGCCATTTTGGACGATTTGGACGATGACGGAGGAACGACTGCCTACTCTCCTTCCTCTTCGTAATCTTCCTCGATCTCGTAGTAGGTATTCATCCACTCGTCCAGTGCTTCGAGCACCGCGCTGGAGATAGCCTGGGCCAGAGCGGTTTCTTGTTCGCCGCTAAATCCCGCACCCGAGAGCGCCTGCACGGCGCCGTCCAGCGCGCGCTGACCGATCGCTTCGCGTGTCTCCTCGTCCATTTCGCTTTCCCTCTCCATCTCGATACGTCTTTTACCGTCGCGTGTCGCCGATGTTGTATCGCGGTCCACAAACCAGGGCATCACGCCAGCCAACCGGCGCGCCGGCTCCAAGCGCCTCCCGCATCCTACCATGTCTGGAGATCGTACGGCTTGCCCCGCGCTCACCGGCGCCGGTATCATATGACCGTAGTAGACTCATGAAGGGTGTTCAGCCCATCCGCCGGGGAGACAGGCTGTTGGTACATATCTTGCAGCTTCTCTCTACAAGCAACGGCGGACATCATTAACGGCGCGCGCGCTTTGGAAGACACAAGCCGCCCCATCTTTATCAGAGGAGGATCGTGCATGGCGAAACGCGGGAAGAACCCTATCGAACAGGCAACTGACGCCGTGGGGTCGGCCGTCAACGACGTCAAACTCGGAGCGGTCGCGGGGGCGGCGGGCGGCGCCTTGAACACGTTGGGCGCTAAAGCATCCGGCGCCATAAGTTCCAATGGCGATTCATCACGCGGCGCGCGCAAGGGCCAGAAAAAGGCGGGCAATGCTCTCTCGCAGGCGTCGGATTCGATCGGCTCGTCCGCCGCGTCCGCCGTACAGAGCGTCCAGAAAACCGATCTGCCTCAGAAGGCGGGCGGGCTGCTGCAGTCGCTCGGCGACGCGGCGCAGGGCGCTCAGAAGGCGGCCTCGGACAACGGCTTCAATATCGACGCGCGCGACCTGCCGCGTCTTCTGCGCGGCGCCACGCTGCTGGCCACGGGCGTCGGCACACTGTTCGCTCCAGGAAGCGTGCTGGACGCCTCACGCCCGCAATCAGGATCGACCAACGAGATCGTCGCCGAGACGCGCAAGGGCATCGACTCGGCGGCGGACGCGACCCAGCAGCGCATCAAAGACCTCATCGACCTCGCGCGCGACGGACTCTCCGTCCTCTCCGACTCCTTGACCTCCGGCATCGACTCGCTTAATTCGAGCATCGACTCGGCGCAAAAAGCAGTCAACGATGTGCTCGACGACACCGAGGATAATCTCAAGGGCGCGACCAAAGGTTTGGCCAAGCAGGCCAAGAACGCCTTGCCCCAGGAGAAGAAAAGCGGGCCGTTCCGCTTCTTGTTCTTTGGCCTCTTAATCGGCGGCTTGATCGCCTTCATTCAATCGCCGTTCAGCGGACCGATTGGTGAGCGTGTCAACGGGCTGCGCCGCGACCTCGGCCTCGGCGGGTCGACGGACGACAGCCAGTACTGGCCGAGCGCACCGCAGAACAACGCCTCGCCCACCACGACGACGGACGCCGCGACCTCCGGCGCCACGACCACGGGAGCCGCGGCCTCCAGCGCTACGGCCACGGGCGCCTCTTCGATCGGCGGCATGACGACGACGAACGCCTCTTCGTCCGATGCCGCGGCGCCCGGCAACGGCGTCGCCCCGGCGACCGATATCTCATCCAGTCCGTCGGACAGCGCCGACGCCTAAATCAGGCTCTTCATCTGTTGTCGAGGGGACGTGGGCGCTTTGCGCTCACGTCCCCTTGCTATCGTACAAGTTGGAGCGTGCGCGGAGCTTGCGACGCCGCGTCTCGTTCAGTAGCCTGAAAGAAGACGCTGTTAAAGAGCCTGCCCCGGAGGTTTTGATACGCGCGTATCTGTCCACAGGGAGAAAAGGAAAGTATGACATACGTAATCACGGAGCCCTGCATCAATGTGAAGGACGCCAGCTGCGTAGCTGTCTGCCCCGTCGATTGCATCTATACGTCTGACGATGCCGATCAGTACTACATCAATCCTGACGAGTGCATCGATTGCGGCGCGTGCGAACCAGAGTGTCCGGTGAACGCGATCTTCGCCGAGGACGAGGTTCCCAGCCAGTACCAGCAATTCATTCAGATCAACACGCAATACTTCAAGAAATAGCCGCGCTCCGCGCGGCAGCGCCTTTTCCGCACGCACCCCATACGAAGAAGTCCGGTGCGGGGCGTACCGCCTCCTTCATGCCCCCTACAAAGACATAGGCAGAGCACCGCGTGCGACAGCAGCACCTTGTCCCCGCACACGGATTATGCACCCGGAAAAAGGAACGCCGTCTCCGCGTCGGGAGACGGGGCTGGCTGAAGGAGCGACCCGTCTTTCTTTGATGCGTCTGAAGCAAAGACGGAACGAGGGCGAGGCAGATCATGCGACGATCTGCCTCGCCCTCGTTCCGCTGAAACCCTACTCCAACTCGGACGTCGCGTTCGCCCTCGCGAGGCCAGTCCCTGGCGCTAGTCTCGACTGACATAGCCTTCGCGAACCCCGTCGAGACGTTGTGCCTCTCAGAAAAAGCTAGTCAGGCGCGCGACCAGCGTCTAGCAGATCGAGCACTCGTCGCGCACCACCCAGACGCGCCCCTTGGCGTGCTGAAGGACGTAGGGCACCGTCTTGCCTAAGTCGAACTGCCCGAAGCGCGAACGCGGCACCAAGCCGAGCAAGATGAGTTCGCAGTGACGCTCACACGCCTCGTCGACGATGGCTGGTCCCGCCTCGCGCGCCTGGACCACCTCGGCCTCGATCTCCACGCCTTGATCGTGCGCGATCGACATGGCGTGGTCGAGCACTCTCTCCGACGCGGACTCTTCGTACACCGTGTTGAGCGGCAGCGTACGCGGAATCTCGCGCACGTTGATGACGATCACATGCCCTTTGTTTTTCTTGCTCAGACGACAGGCCATACGCACGAGGTCGTCGTCCATATCGTTGCCCGCCACCGCGACCAGAACGTTGGCCGACGGGACGATCTTTTCTTCTTTGCGCTCTTCGCGCCGTAGCCACGACGCTACCACGATGCTCTCTCCTTAAACGCCGGACGCGATCCGCTCTCCATCATTAAGAAAAAAGGGGACGTGCGCGCCGACGCGTCATTATTGTGCTCATATACGATCTATCGTCACACTATGCTCATAAAACGAGCAGCGTAGGCCAGATAAAAAGCGCCGCGGCCAGAATACTTGCCCTATGGCGACGCCTGAGAATAGTATACTGTGCTTCAGCGCCTCTGTCTGGCTATTTTGTCCCTTAATTCGCTCGCTTTTCGCCCAAACGACCGCTCGCGCCCCTATATATAGCTCTGCTCGGGAAAAACACGGGCGCGTACCCCGTCGCCGCTCAACTTGCGTCGCGGTGTTCCCGCTTACTCGAGCCTCGTCCACCATGAAGACGCGCGAAAAGACGGGCGCTTCGCGAGGGAGCGGGCGAACGACGGCATGAGCTCTCGCACCACCCGCCCGATTTTGCATCGACCATCGCGCATCTTCCCTGGCTATAGCGGAGCGGCGGTCGGTCCGCTACTCTTGAAGAGGAGCGCTAACTGGAGCGAGGGGAAACATGAACGTTCTACAAGCAGTGATTGCACGGGCGCGCGAAGACATCGACGTCGTCTTCGCCAAAGATCCAGCGGTGACGAGCGTCTGGGAGGTTCTATTGTATCCGCACCTCCACGCTCTCTGGCTCTACCGCCTGGCGCATCACTGGTACCTCAAGGGCTATCGCTTCGGTCCACGCTTCATCTCGCTGCTGGCGCGCTTCATCTCCAGCGGCATCGACATCCATCCCGGTGCCGTGATCGGCAAGCGCTTCTTTATCGACCACGGCTCCGGCGTGGTCATCGGCGAGACCGCCGTCGTCGGTGACGACGTGATGCTCTACCACCAGGTAACGCTCGGCGCTACCGGTTGGTGGAAGGACATGCGCCGCGCGCCCGGCTCCAAGCGCCACCCCACCATCGAGAACGGCGTGGTCATCGGTTCCGGTGCGGCGGTGCTTGGCCCCATCACCGTCGGCGCGCGCTCCAAGGTCGGCGCGCAGGCGCTGGTGATCGAGTCGATCCCGCCCGACTCCATCGTGCTCGGCCATGCGGGGGCCATCATCAGGCGCTCCGCCGACGATACGCTCACCACCGCGGAGCAACTCGTCGACGACTGGGTCGTCTAAGAGACTCGTAGGGCGGCGCCGTGCGCGTCGAGACCAGAATGCCGACAATCGCGAAAAACTCTTTTTGCCCGGACGACGCGCGGATACGGAGCGATGCACCGGCTGGTCGATGCCGTTCGCGCACTGGCGTGGCGCGTTGGCTGGTATGTTGAGCGTCTCGCCCGCCTTATCAGCGCGAACATCGTCTTCGCGGAGAAAAGGCGGCGGCGTGGCTTTAAGGCCGTAGCAGCGCCTCGCGCACGAGTTCGGCCCCTATGAGCGTCGGGCAGACCGTTTCCAGACCCAGCACGCGGAAGATCTCGCCGCGCAGGGGGTCGTTGATGCGCGCCACGACGCGCGGAACATTGAAGATCTCGCGCGCGATCTGGCAGGCCACGATGTTGCGGTTGTCGCCCGGCGTGCAAGCGACCAGTACGTCGGCGTCGGTGACGCTGGCGCGCACCTGTACGTCGATATCGGTCCCCGACCCCAGCACCGTTTCTCCCCTAAAGCCCTCGCGTAGACGGTACAGCGCCGTCGGCTCCAGATCGACCACCACGATGTGATGGCCCTTAATATCGAGGTTGTTAGCCAGCAGGCCGCCTACGCGCCCACATCCGACGATGACGACCTTCATGTCCAGTCCCTCCTCTCCACGCATCATACCCGTCGGATCACCACGAGCTGATATCCACCCTCCCACGTTTTCCTAGGAGGACTGCCGCCGGTCAAGCGCTGTCTGGCCGCGGTTCGCGCTTCAACGCTCCAAGGTTCGACTAGCGGGCGACGGCCAGCGCGCGGACGGGCGACCAGCGACGCGGGCGGCGGCCACGACTGTCGTGGGGCAAGACGACGGTGAAGATCGTCCCCTGACCCTGCGTGCTCTGCACGGTGATCTGGCCTTGATGTGCTTGCACGATGGACCACGAGATGGCCAGCCCAAGACCGGTCCCATGCGCGTGGTGAAAGCGCGCCTCATCCGCGCGGTAGAAGCGCTCGAAAATGCGCGGCAGGTGCTCGGCGGCGATGCCGATGCCCGTGTCGGCCACGGTCACGCGCGCTTCCGTCGCCGTGCTCTCTATCGACACGTAGACGCGCCCCCCGTCCGGCGTATAGTTCACCGCGTTGTCGAGCAGGTTAGTGAACAACTGGCGTAGGCGCACGGCGTCGCCCAGGACCGTCGTGGACGGCAAGAGATCGACCTTGACCTCGATCGCACGCTCGGCGGCAATGACGCCGACGCCCTGCGCCAAAGACGAGAGCATCTCGTCGAGGGAGACGCCGTCGTGATGGATCGACGCACGGTCCACGTCGACGCGCGTGAGCGTCAGGAGATCCCCGACGATGGACGAGAGTCTACTGACTTCCTCGTCCATGCTCTCCAAGGTCTGCCTGTACTCCGCGGCGGAGCGTGGACGGGCCAGGGCGAGCCCGAGTTCCGCCTGCATCACCGTAAGGGGCGTGCGCAGTTCGTGCGAGGCATCGGAGGTAAAGCGCTTCTGCCGGTCGAACCCCTGCTGGAGGCGCACGATCATATCGTCGAACGTCGCCGCCATGCGCCCCAGTTCGTCTTCCTGATCGAGGTTGAGGCGCTGGCTCAGGTCGTGCTCGGTGATCTGGCGCGCGCGGCGCGTGAGTTCGTCAATGGGGCGCAGGGCGCGGCCAGCCAGCAGCCAACCACCCAGGGCGGAGACGCCGAGGAGTACGGCGGCGAGGGAGGCCAGAATGCGTTTGAGGTCGTCGATCTGCGACTGCACGCGCGCCAGCGGCGCGGCGATCTGCGCCACGACAGGCTTGTTGTCGTAAGACAGGGTCAGCGTGACGCAGCGATACGGGCCGCAATCGCTAATCTCCGGCGAGATGTCGTTAGGGCTCTTGGCTGCTGTGTTGGCGGCCAAGGCGGCTTTCTGCACGGTCTGCTTGGCGCGGCGCGCGTCGGCGTTGTTGAGCGGCGAGTTCGCGGGCAAACGGTTGAGCAACTTGCCGCTCGCCGTGACGAAGACCATGGAGTATCCTACTTTGTTCGGCGCGTTCTGATCGGCGAAGCGCAGGCCGCTGTCGTCGGGGAAGCCGAAGCCGATCGCCGTTCCAAGCTCACCATAGCGTTGTTGGAAGGCGCGCTGCTCCTTGATGCTTGGAGCCGGCGGGAGCTGGACCTGCACCTGCTGGTTAAAGGTGCTGTTGGCGATGCTGATGAGTTGGTCGTTGAAGTTCTGCGTCTGGTACTGGCGCAACTCGTAGAAAACGCCGCCGATACAGGTGGCCAGGACGACGGCGGCGAGGGCCGTGTACCACAGGGTCAGACGAAAGCGAATGAGGTGGGGAAGTTGGAGCAGACGAAGAAAACGGCGGCGCATCGGGCCAAGCCTCCTCTATGGACATGTCAGGACAAGCTGGAGGGCGCCGCCGGATCGGGGATCACGGGCCGGGCGCGCGGCCTCGCGCGTTGGGATGTCTCCCTATTCAGTGTACGTCAAGCCGCGAAGCTCCGTGCAAAGGGACGGACCGCGCTGTTACACTACACGCTAAACGAGGCGGCGCGGCCTCAACCACAACCGATCGAGTGAGGAACTACGTGGTCATGGATTTGCCCGACGCCGCTCCCAGCGCGCACGAACGCCTGACCTGGGAACACATCGACCGACTCGCGACAGCGCTCGCCGCACGCCTCCCACGCGACTACGACGCGCTCCTGGCCATCGCGCGGGGTGGACTCATTCCGGCAGGTCTGCTCTGCCAGCACATGGACATCCGCGACATCCTCGTCGCCGCCGTCATGTACTACACCGCGCCCGGCGAGACGCTGGACGCGCCCGTCTTCTTGCAGTTTCCCGAGGACCATCTGCTCGTTGGCAAACGCATTCTCGTCGTCGACGATGTGTGGGACAGCGGGCGCACCATCAGCGCGGTGCGGAGCAGGCTCCAGCGCGTGCCCTGTCATTTCGATATCGCCACCCTGCACTACAAACCACACCGCTCAAACGTCGAAGGCAGACCCGACTACTATGCCGAAGAGCGCAACGACTGGATCGTCTACCCGTGGGACCCTGCCGCCGACGGGCCGTCGTAGCACGAGGCCGGCGCCGTCGTGGAAAAAGACACAGATAGGCAGCCACAAGAAAAGGCAGAGAGAGGGATGCCGTCGGCATCCCTCTCTCTGCCTTTCTTAACGTTTCGGCCTTGCGCTCGTCAATACCGCTTGTCTGTTCGCGACCCAGAATCCTTGTTCCGTTCGAGAAACGCTGGCCGGGGTAGGGTAGAACGGAGCATCACAACTCCTAACGGCTCACGGGCCTGTTCGTACCACCGGCTTTTACGCTAGGGTCCTGGCGCACGATGCGCGACGTGGATTCCCCGCGGCAAGCCCACCAATGTTGTGGGCCTGATCAGTCAATCTGAAAGACTCCATAGACCACGTGCGGCTTCTTGAGTGCGTACATTGAGGGCCTCCTCTGCACTAGACGCGCGACGTTCTGATGGCTGAAACGCCCCTGCAGGGTGTGGGATTGTCCCGACGCCTCCCATCATTAAACCTATCGTACTCCTGATGCTTGAGCCTGTCAATACCCCTTCGAGGGACGCCGTACGGCGTCCCTCGAAATAGCGGAGCCGGTGCATCTAAGAGACTGCCGACGCCAGGGACAGCGTGTCCCACGTGTGGCTCCAGACCTTCTCGTGCGCCGGAGACAAGTCCCCGATCACCCCGTATCGCCTTGCGCGTCCGCGTCCGCGTCCGTCTACTCGACTACGGTCGGGTCGAGACTGCTCTCGACGGCCGCCGGAGCGAAGCCCATGACAGCGGTGCTGCAGGCGTTGCCGACCTTGGGCAGATCTTCCGGGTTGGCCAGGGTGTAGGGCAGGTCGATCACGTCGCCGCGCAGCACCGGACAGTACTCGTCGGGCTTGTCGAGGTCGCCGCGCAGCGCACGCCGGCTGGCGCAGCCCCCGCCGCAGGTCTGCTCGAAGCGGCAACCGCGGCAGGCGCCGGGCACGATGCGCGTCTTGGCGAAGAGCGGCGTGTCGACGACGGCCCCGCCCAGCTTGCGTAGGTCGAACAGCGTCAGCGTCTTCTCCGGCCAGTAAGGGCACGGCGCTACCTGACGGCGCGGGCTCACGCGGATGCTCGTCGTGCCGCAAGGGCTGCCCCGCGTCGTGTCCAGGCCCATCACGGCGTTGACCAGCGGCTCGCTGCACGCGACCACCTTGGTCACGGCGAAGAGGCGGCGGAAACCTTCCCAGAACTGCTCGTAGTTCAGGGTGAATTCGTCCGTGGTCACGGCCTGGTAGACGTTGACGCGGAACAGCGCGCCGTAGGTCGCGGCCACGGCGGCGACAGCGGCCAGCTTGTCCCAGTTGGGCTTCATCATCACGGCGATGACGGAGGTGCGCACCCCCAGGTCGCGGCAGCGCTCGAGACATTGAACCACCAGGTCCCAGTTGCCCTCGCCGCGAAAGGCGTCTTGCTCCTCGCGGGTGGCGTAGTCGAGCGAGAGCTCGACGGTGTGGAAATCATGCAACTCCTCGTCGGTCATCTCCTTCACGCTGTAGCCGTTCGAGGTCATGGCCAGCTTCACCTCGCGCGCGCGCAAGAGGTCGATCATGGCGTGGTAGTCCGGGTGCAGGGCGTTCTCGCCCGTGCCCAGATTGACCGAGCCGACGTCGAGGGAGTCCAACACGGTCGTGAGGTCGCGGAGGGTCAGGCGCGGGTTGCCGAGCCCACGGTAGCAGTGCGCGCAACTGAGATTGCACTCATTGGTCAGGCCAATGCCGAGAGCGTAAGACACATGATCTCCCTAAAGGTTGGGTGGAGGTTGGTCCGGCGGCTGGTCGAGAATGGAGCCGCCGCGGCCCATGGGGCTGACGTCGACGGCGCCGATAGGGTAGACGTGGTCCTCCGTCACGCGCCTCCGTCCTACAGGTTCGTCCCCCTGCAGTGTATCTACCGTGGTCGCGCGCGATAGGAGCCGCGCCTCCAGGCCCCTCTACGTGGATAATACGCGTGCCTGCTCTTCCTTAAGTACGGTGTACTATACTTCGTAGACAACGACACGTTGTTCCATGGGGCTGCCCCATCGTGGGGTAGATGCAATAACGGGGAAAGTCCGGTGAGATTCCGGCGCTGTCGCGCAACGGTAAGGCCGCTTTGGTCAAGCCCGAATGCCCGCCCATGGTGGATCACCGCGTACCCTTCGCCGGAGAGGGTGTGATCGACCGACCGTGGACCGAAGCAGCCTTGGACTCCACGAACGCTCGTCATGCGCACTTCGATTAGAGGGGTGGGCTTGAGACGTTCAGGAGGAGTCCGCATGTCCATTACGGAAGACAGGCACATCTCACGCGCCACGGCGCTGGCGCCCCGCCCTTCTCTCACACCCTACGGCGCTGCGCAAGATGGCCGCGTGGTCGTCTTCGATGGCAAGCGTATCCGCGTCGCTATCGAGGAAGCATACCGCGCCGAACTCGTCCTTCTCCTAACCGACGCTCGTCCCTCGCCGGTCGCCGCGCGCACCGCGGACGCCATCCGGCGCACCGTCGCCGTCCACGCCGCGCACCGTCGTTATCGACCGGCCTACAGCGAGACCGCATCCGTGTTGCGGTGGGAGTGAGCGGCGCGGCGCGCGGCGCCACGACCGCCGGGGAGGCGCGACGATGTACGACCCACTGGCGCGGCAGGCCCTCAAGCGCGTGGTAGCGCGGCGCACCGTGACGCTCAAAGAGTTGCTGAAAACGATCGAGCCGGAGGCGCTGGTCTCACGGAGCGTCGAGGAGACCGTGGACGCGGTTCTGGACGGTGTCGTCCTGGCGCCGCTGGTGCTCGACGTCGCGGCGCTCGTGGGCCCGGAGCGGACGCCGAGCGGGGGCTGGCTCTGGGCGGCGCCCCTCGTGGGGCCGCACGACCTGACGGCGCGCCTCCCGTCGCGCTGGTTCATCCTCCCACTGGCATCGGACGACGCCGGACCGCCGTCCCTCGTCTTTATGTACGACGACGATGGTATGACGGAAGATGAGGCGTGGCGCTTCTTCCAGGGCGATTGGCGGGACGCGCTTGCCTGGATCGCGGACGTCGACGATCTCATCAGGCGGGCAGGGCGGCGCTGGCGCGCGGTGGCCACGCGGGACATTACCGCACGCATCCAGTCGCTGACGCGCGCTGGAGCCCTCACTCCCGTAACTAAGAACTCGTGAGCGACAAAGAGACGGATGAGAAAGGAAAAGAAGAATTATGGCTCTAGCGAGCATCCTCGGCTATCCACGCGTCGGGCGCGAGCGCGAACTCAAACACGCCTGTGAGTCTTTCTGGAAAGGGTCTCTGACGGAGGAGGCGCTGCGTGCCACGGGCGCCGCGCTGCGCCAGGCTCACTGGGAGGCGCAGCGCGCCGCCGGCATCAGCCTGATCCCCGTCAACGACTTTAGTTTCTACGACCACGTGCTCGACGCCGTGGCTCTGATCGGCGCGGTTCCGGAGCGCTATCGCTGGCGTGGGGAGACGGTCGATCTCGCCGCCTACTTCGCCATGGCGCGCGGCGCGCAGCGCGCGGACCTCGACGTCACGGCCATGGAGATGACCAAGTGGTTCGACACGAACTATCACTACATCGTCCCCGAGTGGACGGTGGGTCAACGTTTCCGCCTGGCCTCGACCAAGCCTTTCGACGAGCTGGCCGAAGCACAGGCGCTGGGCCTCGTGGCTAAGCCCGTGTTGGTGGGGCCGTTGACTCTGGTCCTGCTCGGCAAGGCGCAGGCCGAGGGCGTCGATCCCCTTGGCGAGATCCTCGACGGCGTCGTCGAGGTCTATGGCGACGTGATCGAGAGATTAGCTTCTCAGGGCGCCGGGTGGATACAACTCGACGAGCCGTGCCTGGCACAGGACCGCACCGCCGCCGACCTAGCCGCGCTCCGTCGCGTCTACGAGCGCCTGGCCACGCGCAAGGGCGCCGCCCGCCTGCTCGTGGCGACCTACTTCGGGCAAGTTGGGGAGAGCTACGACGCGCTCGTCGCGCTCCCCGTCGACGCCGTCGGGCTCGATCTCGCACGCGGTCGCGCCAACCTCGACCTCCTACGTACGCATGCCTATCCGGCGGATAAACTGCTGGCCGTGGGGGTCGTCGACGGGCGCAACGTCTGGCGCGCCAACCTGGAGTCCGCCCTCGACATCCTCGACGAGGTCACGGCGATCGTCCCCGCCGAGCGCCTCATGGTGACGCCCTCGTGTTCGCTGCTGCACGTGCCCTACGATGCGTCGCGCGAGGATGATATCGAGCAGGAGGTGCGCGGTTGGCTGGCCTTTGCTCAACAGAAGCTGGGCGAGGTGGAGGTCTTGACCCGCGCCCTCAACGCTGGCCGGGCAGCCGTGGCGGCGGACCTACGCGCGAGCGCGGCCGCGGCCGCGGGACGTGCCACGTCGCGGCACACGCACAACGCGGCGGTGCAGGGACGGTTGGCCGCGGAGGGGATGACTCCACGGCCGCCCTTCGCCGAGCGCCGGCTGCTGCAACAAGAGCGCTTGGGGCTGCCATTTCTACCGACGACGACGATCGGCTCGTTCCCACAAACGGTCGAGGTACGCCGCATGCGCAGGCGTTTCGAGTCCGGGACCATGACGGAGCAGGAGTACGACCATTTCGTCGCGGAGGCCATCGCCGATACGATCGCCCGGCAAGAGGCGCTGGGGCTCGACATGCTCGTGCATGGCGAGTTCGAGCGCAACGACATGGTGCAGTACTTCGGCGAACAGCTCTCCGGCTTCGCTTTCACGCGCTACGGCTGGGTGCAGAGCTACGGGTCGCGCTGCGTGCGTCCGCCCATCATCTTTGGAGACGTATCGCGTCCCGCGCCGATGACCGTCCGCTGGAGCAGCTACGCGCAGTCGCTGACGACGAAGCCGGTCAAAGGGATGCTGACCGGTCCGGTCACGATCCTCAACTGGTCTTTCGTGCGCGACGACCAGCCGCGCGCCGACACCTGCCGGCAGATCGCCCTCGCCCTCAAAGATGAGGTAGCCGACCTCGAAGCGGCAGGGTTGCGCGCGATCCAGGTCGACGAGCCGGCCTTGCGTGAGGGGCTGCCGCCGCGACGCGACGAGTGGGCCGTATACCTCGCTTGGGCCGTGGCCTGTTTCCGCGTGGCGGCGTCCGGAGCGGGCGCGGCCACGCAGGTGCATACGCACATGTGCTACTGCGACTTCGACGACATCATCGAGGCCATCGCGGCCCTCGACGCGGACGTGCTTTCTATCGAGAACTCGCGCTCGGGCGGCGAGTTGCTCCAGGTGTTCCGTCACACGGGCTACGACAAGGAGATCGGCCCTGGCGTCTACGACATCCACTCGCCGCGCGTGCCGGATGAAAAAGAGATCGTGGATATGCTGCGCGCCACCCTGGCGGTGCTGCCGGGAGAGAACGTGTGGGTCAATCCCGACTGTGGCCTCAAGACCCGTACGTGGGATGAGGTGACGCCCGCGTTGGAGCGTATGGTCAGCGCGACGCGACGCCTCCGCGCCACTCAGGCAAGCGACGCGGCGCGAAAGGATCGTCCATGAGCGCGCGACGCGCGCGCCCTGCCGCGGAGACGCATTTGGTCTACCCCGTCTTCCCCACACTGCTAGCCACGGCCACGCGCTTTTCGGCGGGATGACCATATCTTGGATGGACGGGACAGCGTTCACCCGCGCACGTCGCCCCGTCGTCACCATGCATAGTTGGATTAGCCGACACGCTACGGGCGCGTGGAGTCGGCTTGAAGCTTCAAGACGTGTTTCTCAGCCTCCACGATGGCCGACGCGATCGCGTCGGCTGGCTGCTCCACCACGACGCCGTGGCCGACCGCGAGGCGCGACGGCGAGAGTCCCTGCAGGCGGCGCGCGCTCTCCAACGCGGTCGGCGCGTGCCAGGTGGCCAGCGCGGGAAAAGGGAAGAGCGGCTTGATCGTGCCCGAGACGGCCACGCCGCCGCGCGTCTGGAACGCATCGCCCGCGATGAGCGTGGCGTCGCGCTGGTCGAAGAAGGCGACATGGCCGGGCGTGTGTCCCGGTGAAGCCACCACCAGGAGCGATCCCACCGTGTCGCCGTCTTTAAGCAGGCGTGTCGGTACGGTCGCGACCTTCTGGAAAGAGCCACGCGCTTTCGCCCCCGGCAATTGTTCGGACGGGTCGAGCGATTTATCGCCGCTTAAGAAGCGGGCGTCGCGCGCGGAGACCATCACCGGCACATCGGGAAGTGCGGCGTGCAGCTTGTCCAGCGAACCGGTGTGATCGATGTGGGCGTGCGTCAAGATGATGCGCTTGATGGCGCCGCCCTGCGCCCGCGCCGCCGCCAGAATGGCGTTCGCCGACCCGGGGATCGTCGCGTCGATCAAGGTATAGCCGTCGTCTTCTTTCACCAGATACGCGTTGACAGGAAAGGCCTGGGGAAAGCGCGTCAACTGCGTGGTGTACCGTCCGTGGCTCGTCGTTCTCACTTCTCAATGACCTCCATCAGCGTCGTCGCGGCGTGAGACTACCTTCATGCCATATAGGCTCCGTGTGCCGCCGCGACCCCGGCTACTCTCGCCAGTGTAGACTGGCGTCGTGACGCACGCCTGGAATTATCCGCGACGCGCCTCTAAGATCGTGAGCAAGGGGCGTGCCTCCTCGACCTGTGTCTGGCTGGGAGCTTGTCTTCCTAAAGCCGAACGCGTTTACAGGACCTCATCGTGGCCAACTTGGCGTAGGCGTTGCTCCACGGTGCGCCGATGATGACGGAACCCCGCCAGACTCACACACTAATCCTCCAGGCCGAGCCCATGTCCCAGCCCCCGCCTCTATGCCCGTCTTACCACGTGATTGCCAAAAGGGTGCGGCCGGTCGGCGTGACGCGACCGGCCTCCCCTCTTTTAGGACAAGCTCCTCGCCCGCCCCATCGTTAATAGTCCCGTAATCGCTCTATGATAGTCTCAAGATAGTTTGAAGAAAAATGAGGATTACGAAAGAGGGATGAGCATGACGACGGGGACATCGAGCGAGGTCGCGACCCTTATGCGCGCGCTGACCGATCGCATCGACGACAGCCTGCAGCGGCTGGCCGAGGGGCTGTCCGACGCCGATCTGGGTGAGCCGTGCGGGCATCCCTGCGCCACTGGCGGCGACGTGCGCAGCCTGCTGACGCACAACATCGATCACGAACGCATGCATGTCGGCCAGGTTTACAACATCCGCTACGAGGCCAAGATGATGCAGAATGGCGCGGTCGCGCGCCTGCTGGCCGAGTGGCTGCGCGACCGCGCGGCCCTCATCTCGTCTTTGTATGGACTCTCCGACGCGGACCTCGACCGCACGCACGCCGAGGGTGAGTACAGCATCCGCCAGGCGGTCGAGCACGTGCTCTATTGGGAAAAGGATTCGGTCGACGGCCTTTTGGCCGAACGTGCAGCGGCGCGGGAAGCCGGCCTCCCGGCGCTCAGAGAAGACGTAGTATGAACGTGGCGCCAGAGGTCTGCCCGGTCTGCGGAGAGGTCCACCAGGCGATGGAAGCTGAGCCCTGGAACTTCGAGCGGCTCTGGGTCTACACCAACTACGACTGCAACCTGCACTGCTCCTACTGCCTCGTGTCGTCGAGCCCGACCGCGCCGCGCCGCGGCCTGCCGCTAGACGCTTTTCGCGATCTCGTCGACGAGGCCGTCGAGCTTGGCTGCGTCGAGATCTTCCTCACGGGCGGGGAGCCGGCTATCTTGCCGCACATCACGGATATGCTGGCCTATGCCGCGCCGCGCCTGCGCACGACCATGCTGACCAACGGCATGATCTGGAAGGGCGCACGCCTGGAAAGGCTGGAGGCGGTGAACCACCCGCACCTCACTTTGCAGATCAGCCTGGACAGCGGCAAGCCCGACCTCCACGACTACTACCGCGGGGCGGGAACCTGGGATAAGACCGTTGCCGGCATCAAGATGCTGCGCGAGCGTGGGTTCCGCGTGCGTACGGGCACGACCGAGACGATGCACAGCCGCAGACGTCTGCACGAGCTAGAGGAGTTCCTGGCCGCGCTCGGCATCCCGCCGGAAGACCAGATCGTACGTCCCTTAGCCAAGCGCGGCGAGTCGGAGCAGGGCGCGGTGCTGGAGATGCGGAACCTGGTCCCTGAACTGACGGTGGATGTCGACGGCGTGTACTGGCACCCCGTCGGCCCAACTAACGACATGCGCGTCAGCAACAGCATCTTCCCGCTGCGCGCCGCCGTCGCTCAGACCAAGCAGATGTGGAGCCAGATGGGCGGACGCGAACACGCTCGCGTCTTCAACTGAGGGTAGCCTCTTTAGGTCCCCGTGTGGGACCTTCGGCCGCGCGGTTCAGGGGGCGACGAGTCGCCCCCTGACTCGTGTCAACCGTGGTAACGATGCTACAATCCCCCTCTAAGCCGAAAGATATTCCTTAGCACGCCTCTTAATGCAGATATGGTGCGTTCAGGGTACTTAGTGTGTGATATACTCTAAGTGTGAGGGCACGGTGGGCATCCGCTGTGCGGCTAAATCGTTAAGGAGTTTCCCATGGCTATGTACGTCTCTTCCACTACCGATCCGCTCGTGCGGGTCGCCCAGCAGCACATGCTCGACATGCAGGCGGCGGCGGAGCGCAGCCGGCGCGTGCGCCAGGCGCGCAAGGGCCGTCACGAGACGGCGACGGCGACGCGCACGACGGAACAACGCTAAGCGTTTCTCCGTTCAAGGGCGGGGAGTGGGGAGCAGCACAGGCTGCTCCCCACTCCCCGCCTTTTTTTATGGGGCATCGCCGCTCTCCCGGCGTGGTGACAAAGCGGCGCTAGGCGCCCTATCATCAAGACGGACGCCGCGCACCTTGTAGGACAAGCGTTCTATAATAGAGTAGGGGTGCATAGCGGAGGAGGAGGCGTATGCCGGTGCAAGACGTCCATGTCGACGCGGTGATCGTTCACCTGCTCGACCCACGCGGGCCGCGCGGCTTGGTGCTCTCGGAGCGGGCGCTGCCGCTCGACGTCGAGAAGATGTTCGTGGACTACATCGCCACGCACATCGCCAATGCCCTGGACGATCCCGCCGTGCGCTCGGCCCGCTTCCTCGCGCCTCTCTCCACGGATGCGCGCGCCCCCGACGCGGTCTGCGCCGCTCTGCTCGAAGGAACGACCGCGTTGGTCGAAGGCTCACACCTCCTGGCCACGCGCCTCTACGACATCATCGCCGCCGACGGGCGCATCTCGTCGGGCAACGTCGTCGTCTGTCTCTACCGTCAGGGCGACGATCCCTCGGGCGTCCTCGCCCTGATAAAGGTCGACCCGTCCGAGGCTTTGCGGCAGACGACGCACCACGACGCCGCCGGTTTGGCCTACGAGAGTATCGACGTGGTGGAGAACGTGTTGCCCTCCACGCGCGAACGCCTCCAGAAGTGCGCCTTCGTCTTTCCACGCGCGCGTCGCCGCGACTTCGACCTGGTCTTGCTCGATCGCCAGACCTCCGCGCCCGCGGCGGACTTCTTCATGAAAACGTTTCTCTGCGCAGAACTCGCCCACGATGCCCGGCAATCGACCGATCTGCTCTATAAAGCCTGTGCCTCGGCCCAGAACGCCCTACGCGGCCGCCTCACGCCGCGAGAGAACGAAGCGCTGGAGGCGGCGCGCACGGCAGCCTTCGGGATGACCACGATCGACGTGGCCGCCTGGACCGACGCGCTGCCGCTGCCGCCGCAGTATCGCGCGGAGATGAGGGCGGCCATCGAGACGCGCCTGCCCGACCGCTCGTTTGCACTCGACCCGACCTACGCGGCGCAGGTGCTGGCCCGTCGCCGTCGCTTTCACGGCGACGATGGGCTGGTCGTCGCCGCCAGCGCCGCGTTCTGGGATAGCGACGCGGTCACGGTGGAGCGCATCGAGAGGCCCGGCGAGACACCGTACTTTCGTGTGACGCTCACGACCGAAGAGTGGCGGGAGACGCCGCGATGACCACCCCTCCCGCCGATCCTGCTGGCCCGCTCGTGGCGCTGGCCGAGGCGCTCGGCCTCGCCCCCACGCTGTTGGCGTCGCGCGAGAAGTCTGCCGCGCTCACGCTCCACCGCGACGCGGTCGCGCGCGACCGCGTCGCCGCGCTGCCGCTCGACCTCGTCCGCCACGTGGTCGCCGCCTACGGCGACGCCTTGTCCGTGGAGGTGTTTCTCGACCAGCTCTCGGTGTTGACCCTCTCGGCGACGCTCGACGCGGCGGCGTTGGACGCCTTCCGCACCGCGACTATCGGCTCACCCACGGTCGGCCTGACCCTGACCCTCGATAAAAGCCGCCTGCTCGACCGCCTGTATGGCGCCGCACCGCCGCACACGCGCCCGTTCCTCTATCTCTTTCCCGTGGCGGCGGCTCGCTTGTTCGGAGGCGACGCCGACGCCCTGGAGGCGACGCTGTGGAAACAAGACGACGCCTGCAAGGCGATCGTACTCGTCCCCGCCGCTGCACTGCACCTGCGCGGCGTCTGGCTCAGCATCGTGGGCGGCGCCGCCATGGATCGCTGGCGCGACGACGCACCAACCCAGCCTCCCGCTGCCGCGCGGCCCGCGCACCTGCGAGCGGTGCGCTCCGAACTGCTGTCCTGGCAGGCGCTGTCCCTGGCGCGGTTGACGCCGCTGCACCTCGCCGCGTGGGGCGACATCGGGCCGGACGACGAGGGCGCCGCGGCCATCGCGGCGGCCCTGGGGACGCAGTTGGCCAACCTGGCCATCCTGTATACGGCCAACCGCGCCTTCGGCAGCGGCGATCGGCGCCCCAGCGTGACCGCGTCGTATAGCGCGTCGAAGGCGACCCGCGATCTCGTGCTGGCCGCGCCGGCGACAGCAGCCTCATCTCCACCTCTGGACGGGACGCGGGCGTTGGTCTCGCTCGTCGAGTGGGTCTACGATCCCGTGTGGTCGTCGTCGCGCTCCGCGGACCGGCTGTCGCTGGTGCAGAGCTCCATCGTCGCGGCGCTTGGAGCGACCGAGCGCGCTACGCCGCGTTGATCGAGCGCGCCCCGCTTATCTTTAGCGAGGTGCAGGCACTGTGGCAAGCTTTTATCGACGAGCGCATCGACGAGTACGTGTCCGGCGTGCGCGACCTAGAGGACTACGTCGATAAAACGGCGCAGTCTCTAGCCGATGGGATGACGGACTTGGTCAAAGGCGTCTCCGACACGGCGCTGGCAGCGGCGGCGGCGGTGCTCGGCTCTCTCATCGCCGCGTTCGTGGACAACAAGACGACGAGCCGCGTCTTCAGCGTCGGCATGGTGCTCTACGCCGTCTACGTGCTGTGCTTTCCGCTCGTCTACAATATGTCCACGCGCTGGGCATTGTACCGATCCTTGCGCGAGGGGTTCGACGCGCGCTGCGCGCGCTACGACAAACGTCTTTCCGTCGAAACGGTCAAGGAGATCGTAGGGGAGCGTATAGACAAGGCCATACGGCTTTTTCGCCGTAGGTTCGTGATCACTGTCGCGCTCTACCTCGTCGTCATCGCCTTGGCCGTGCTCGCCGCCCTCGTCGTCCCGTCGCTCTTGGCGTCGCGCTAATGGCCTAGGGTATTGACGGCTGGCCTAGGATATTGACGGCGCGCGCGGCGACGAGGACGATGGTGACGAGCGAGGCCAGAGACTGCACCAACATCAGCATCTTGGCCATCGGCGTGAGCGGCATCGTATCGGTGGGGCTGAACGCTGTCGAGTTGGTGAACGAGAGATAGAGATAGTCGAGCAGCCGCGGCGTCCAACCACGCGGCGCCGTTTTGTGCGACGCCATCTGGGGAAAGAGGAAATCAGGGCGGCGGCGTTGCGGCGCGGCGCGCGCGATGGGGCCGCCGCGATCGAGTTCCCAGTACCATAGACCGAAGATAATGATGTTGGTGAGCCAGATCTGAATTGATGCGACGATGAGCGTGCGTCCGTCCGTCAAAACGATGTTGTTATGTCCTCCCCGCGACGAACCCTGGACGAGGGCGACGACGAGCAGGGCGAGCGCCACGATGTTGGTCACCGAGATCGCGGCGAACAAGGTGAGCGCCAACGCCCTACGTGTCTTAGATCGTGCGATTAAGGGCGCGCGGAAGTTGAGCGGAATGATGACGGCCAACTCGAGCAGGGGGACGAGCCAGTTCGGGCCGATAGTGAACTTATCGGGTAGGCTCGCGTACAGCACGATCGCCGCCAGGACGGCGAGAGTCGCCGGCCAGCGTTGTTCTTTCATGCTGCGATAGCCCCATGCCGCGGCGCTATCCTCGTTCACCGGGGCGGCCCCGTCTCTTGGGACGTCCCTGGCCGTTCTTGTCATCGTCGCCTCGTTTCCGCGCTGCCTACCGTGAGTCTGGACCCAACACCGTTCATTCTCTCACAAGTATAGGCATGCTAGAGCCTTCTTGACGCGACGCCGGCGCCGGGACAATAAGAACCCACCGCGACAGTAGATCTGAGGAGCGGGCGTTGTCAGTGGTCAGGCGTGTTATAATGCTGCCGCCCGTTGCCGGGAGAGGAAAACACCTCTCCTGCCTGTAGGCGGCGCCCAAGTAGGACAAGGAGCAAGCGCGTGGGGCTTTGGCGTACGCCGAGTGTGTGGACGCGCCGCCGCGTCCGCGGCATCGAGATCGTCGTGCTGACCCTTTTCATCGTCATGGCTTTCAGCACAGCGGGCGCGGCGCGTCCGCTCACCGCTAGACGGAGCCCGGCGCACCCACTTGCCTTTGGACGCGGCGCGACACGGCCACCCGCCGCACGGAGCGCAACAGTCAATCCTCTAACCTTCGTCGATCCTTTTGTCGGATCCGGAGGGCAACAGCCGCTGTACGACACGGGTTATGGCTTTGCCTCGCCCTCGGCGGATATGCCGTTCGGCATGGTGCAGTGGGGGCCCGACACGACCTCAGGCCACATCGGAGGCTACGTCGCCGGCGACGTGGCCATCAAGGGCTTCAGCCTCACGCATCTTGAAGGCGTCGGCTGCCCCACCGGCCTCGACATGCCTTTTATGCCCACGCTCGCGTCCCTCTCCAATACTTCTTCCCCAACCGTCGATCCGGCGCCGTTCGCGCACCACGACGAGCAAGCGTCGCCCGGCTTCTACAGCGTGCGCCTCGGCACGGGCATCAAGGTGGCGCTGACTGTGACCACGCGCACCGGTTTCGCCCGGTTGACCTATCCCCGGTCGGCGGCGGCGTCGCTCGTGTTGAACGCGGGAGCCGACACGGGGCATTCGCGACGATCCACCATCGCCGTCTACCCTGGCGCACGCACGATGGTCGCCTCGTCCACGGACAACGGGTTCTGCAACCCCACGGGCGACTTATACACCATCTATATCGCGGTGCAGTTCGACAAACCGATCGTCGCCGACGGCGTCTACCCCGCGACGCCGCAACAACCTGCCCACGCGTTCGTGACCTTCGACACACGGAGCGATCGAGTGGTGCAGGCGCGCGTCGGCGTGTCCTATGTCTCCGCGCGCAACGCGCTGCTCAATCTGCATACGGAAAGCCCGACCTGGGACTTCGCCGCGGTGCGCGCCGCCGCCCAATCGGCCTGGCGCGCCAAGCTCGGTCGCGTCGAGATCCACGGCGGCGCCTCGCACGACAAACGGACCTTTTACTCAGCGCTCTACCACACGTTGCTCCACCCCAATATCTTTAGCGATGTCGATGGCTCCTATGTCGGTTTCGACGGGCGTACTCGCTCGACGCTGATGCGTGGAGGCGTGGATGGAACGTTGCCCGCCCACTATACGAGCTTCTCGGGCTGGGACGTCTACCGTAGCGAGATCCCTTTGCTGGCCTTGCTGGCGCCAGCGGAGACGAGCGCGATGATGCAGTCCCTGGTCGACGACGCCAAGACGACGGGAGCGTTGCCACGTTGGGTTCTGGCCGGCCACGACACCGGGATCATGGTGGGAGACCCCGCGTCTCTAGAAATCGCCGGCGCCTACGCCCTGGGGGCCAGACAGTTTGACACGGGCGCCGCCCTCGCCGCGATGGTGCGCGACGCGACCGACCCGACGCTCCATCCCTCGAACAACTGGACGCGGTCCGGCCTGAGCGAGTATCTGCGCTATGGGTACATCCCCACCGACGACTCATGGGTCTGGGGCACGGCGGCGACGACTCTGGAATATGCCGCGGCCGACTTCGCCCTTGGCCGCTTCGCCGCCGCCCTCGGTCGACCGCGCCTCGCCGCCACTTTCACGCGGCAGTCTGAGGGGTGGCGCGCCCTATTCAATCCGCGCACGGGCTTTATCCAGCCGCGCGACGGCCACGGAGCATTCGCGGCGCCCTTCGATCCGTCGAGCGGCACCGGCTTCGTCGAGGGCAACGCCGCGCAGTACACCTGGAACGCCGTTCACGACATGCCCACGCTGATCCAGGACCTCGGCGGTGCGCCGACCGCCGCGCAACGCCTCGACCTCTTTTTCGCCCATCTCAACGCCGGACCCGCTACATCGTACGCCTATCTCGGCAACGAACCCAGCGAGGGCGCTCCCTGGGCGTACGACTATCTGGGCAGGCCCTGGCGCACGCAGGCCATCGTGCGGCGCGTGACGGCAGCGCTCTATAAACCGACGCCCGGCGGCCTTCCGGGCAACGACGACCTCGGCCAGCTCTCGTCCTGGTACGTCTTCGCCGCTCTTGGCCTCTATCCCGCGTCGCCCGGCGCTCCCTACCTCGTGCTTGGTTCGCCGCTCTTCCCCGCGGCCACGCTGCATCTCTCGGGTAGAGACGTGACGATCACCGGCGCCGGCGCGGGACCCGCGTCGCCCTACGTCCAATCGCTCAAGGTGAACGGCGCGTCGTGGACGAAGCCCTGGTTGCCTGCCGCGATGCTGTTGCACGGCGCCTCTCTCCGGTATGTATTAGGCGCTCGCCCGAATAAAGCGTGGGGCAGCGTGAGCGCCGACGCGCCGCCGTCCTATACGTCTCGCCCTCCCGTCCACCCGGCAGCGCCAGCAACCCCGATGCCGGCGCCCCCAACGCCGACAGAGGTGGTCAACAACGGGTAGACCTCAACGGGTAGACCTCTCCCGACAGCCTTCTGCACCGACAGCGTGGCACATATGGTGCGATCTTCCCGTTCTTCGTGGAGCGCCCGATCGCGGCGCCGACAGTTGAGAGAAGAGGACGACTATGTCGACACGAGACAACGAGGCGGCGCGCGAAGAAGATCAGGAGACGGCGTCTCAGCAAGGGATGTCTCCCAGAGGTGGTTCAGGCCCGACCCCCGCGTCGACGGCCGATGCCGAGGGCGCGTTCGGGGACGCCAAGGGGCGTTCCAAAACGAGCGCGACAGCCGACTCGCTGAACGAAGGGCCTATGGTGTTCGACGACACGCCCGACCCCCGTCCCCGATAGCGGACCTGGAGTAAACAAACGTCTTGGTCTAGGCTAGATTCGTGCCTTTCGCGCTGCCGCTTATCGTCGAAAGCCCTGTACTCACGTAGCGGGCGGCCTCGCGTTGCGGGCCTTCGACCGCGCGCAAACGCGCTGTCGGTAAAGGCAAGGGCGGGAGCGTCGGCGATGGCGGCAAGGGCGGGAGCGTCGGCGATGGCGGCAAGGGCGGGAGCGTCGGCGACGGAAGCGGCAAGGATGGAAGCGCCGTCGTTGGAGGCGGCAAGGGCGGGAGCGTCGGCGACGCAGGCGAGGGTGTGGTGATAGTTGGTATGGCCGGCACATCAATGGTGGGTGAGACGATTGGACTCGCCGTTGCCAGCGCCAGGGCTGTCTGCAACGGAGTCGCATCCGCCGCGCCGGTCGTCGCCGTTGGGGTCGCCGTGCCTGCCTGCCCCAGCAAGGTTGCGGCCAGCGTCGAGACCGGCGCCACGACAGCGACGACGCTTGTCGGCGTCGCCGTCAGCGTCGGGCTCGCCGTCGCCGTGCTCGTGGGCGTCGCCTCCTGATCTTTGATGTTGCTCGAGACGGTTGTCGTGCTGCTCGTCGCCTGAGTGGTCGCCGTAGAGGTGGCTGTCGCGCTCGATGGGGACATGGGGGAAGGCGACAGCGTTGGATTCTTATAGGGCGTCGCTGTCGCTACTCCTTTCGTGGGCGACGGCGTCGGCTCTGCCGCCGGTGCGGTCGCCGTGCGTTGTTGGCTGACCGGCGTGAGCGACCCCGTGGGCGTCCGCGTCGGCCGGGGCGTGCTGGATGGAAGAAGTGGGGGCGTTGCCACGAGCCGTGCGGGCGTTCGCGTCGGCGGGGGCGTACCGGATGGAAGGAACGCAGGCGTTGCCGAGAGCCGCGTGGGCGTCGCCGAGAGCCGCGTGGGCGTCGCCGTATGAGTAGTGGTAGGTTGGCGCACGCCTACCGTTTGAGTCGGGAGAGCGAGGGGCGACGGTTTTGTTGGCGGTGCGGGGGTCGGAGTAGATTGCAACCGGATCGTGGTCCCCTCTACAGTCATTGTCGCACCTGGCGTCGTTGAGGCCAGGGCCGACTTCACCGGAACGAACGTGACGGTTGGCTTTACCGGTAGTACGGGGTGCGTGGGAGCCGGAGGCGCTGGCGTAGGAGGAACGTTCGCGTTAATAAGAGGAACAATCGTAGCGGTCGCGACGACAGGAACGCTCACGTACCCAGTCGCAACAGCCGTTGGCGGGGGCTCTTGCCCACTCAGAGCGACCGTCGCCGCCGGGGCTTGACGGCGTATGACGCGTTGGACGCCGAGAGCCGCGTTGTAGACGCCCGTCGCCGTGGGCGTCGCCGCCTCGTGGGCGAGACCGGTGTGCGTGTGTACGGACCGGACGACTCCTGCCGACGCCGTGGGAGCGGAGGCAGTGGCGGCGACAGAGGCCCTTCGCGCTGGCGTGGATGCTGGTTGTATGGGTTTAGCAGCGGTCTTCGTCGCGGGAGCAGGGATGAGGGGCGAAATAGCCGTGACGGATGGGATCAAAGGCGGCGTCGCGACTTGAGCGGTGCGTACGGCGAGGGCTTGAGACGCCGCGACCCCAGCGGGAAGGGGGGCCAGCGCCGCGCCGATCGCCGCCGGCAAGCTCTGGCCGGCGCCGACGTTGCGCGCGACGCGCTGCACGACGCTCGATACGATCGGCAGCAGCGTCGAGATCAGGATCCAGACGGCCACGGAGCCAACGGCCAGCAGAGAGGCGAAGCGGAAGCGGCTGACGACCGCATCACGGCGCTTCAACCGCGTATACGCATATGGTTGAGAGGATGCTGGGCCTTGTGGGGGGGGAAGCGTTGACGAGAGCCACGAGGGGGGGGTGTCGTCGTTCGGGCTCAGCCCTGCTGTATCTTGCCTGCTCACGACTGGCTCAAGCTCAAAATGAAGTTCTCCAAGCCTTCTCTGGCGTCGTCGTCGGGCTGAGAGGACTGTGGGGGCAGGGAGCCTGACGCCGTGGCTAATGGCAGCACAATCGTGAACGTGCTGCCTGCTCCCACTGTGGAGCGTACGGTAATATTTCCACCCATACGCGCGGCCATGCTCTTGGCCAAGGCCAGACCCAGTCCGCTGCCGCGCGTCTGACGCATCTCCGGCCGCTTCGAGCGGAAAAACTTTGTGAACAGCTTATCCAGTTCCTCGGGGACGAGCCCATAGCCCGTGTCGCTCACGGCGATCGACGCGAACGGCCCGGTCGCCTCGGCGGCGATGGCGATGGCCCCACCATTAGGGGTGTACTTTATGGCATTAGATAGGAGGTTAGACACGATTTCTCGCACCCAGACGGGGTCTCCTTGCACCGTAAGGAGGGCTGGCGTGAGGGCGAGGCGTTGATCGTGCTCGGCGGCGGTGGGGCGAAACTCGTCTACGATCTCGCCGAGCAACCCTTCGAGCGCGACGGGCTCGGTCTTGAGCAGGTCGTGCGTGCTCTCGATGCGCTGCAACTCAAGCAAGTTCTCGACAAGGCGCAACAAGCGGTCGTTGGACTGCGCGAGCAGACCGACATAGCGGCGTGCGGGCGCGTCTTCGTTGGAGGTGTGCTCGATCTCTTTCTGGAGCAGGTGCGTATAGTTGACCACGCCGGTCAATGGATTGCGTAGGTCGTGCGTCACCAGAGAGAAGTAGTCTTCGCGAATGCGTGCTTCCTCGCGCTCCTGCGTCACGTCGCGCACCACGCCCACGCCCAGCGCGATGCCGCCCTGGAGATCGGGGATGGCGCTGTAGGTCGTGGTCAGTTCGCGTTGGCCCTCGGGAGAGGCCACGGTCGAGCCGATACGAACGGTGCGACCCTCGCGCGCGGCGGTTTGCAACACAGCTCCCACCGTGGCGGCGGCGTGCGCCGGCCCCAGCACATCGGCGGCGCCCCGCCCCACGGCGCTTTCTTCGCGTACGCCGGTCAGGGCGGCGAGGGCGGGGTTGAACCGTTCGATCTTCAGCTGGCGGTCGATCGTGAAGATGCCGTCGCCCGAGAAGGCCACGATCGCCGCCAGGGCGTCGCGCTCGACAGCCAGGGCCTGCGCGATCTCCTCGTTCCGCGCCGCCAGCATGTTGACCTGTCTGTTCAAAGTCAGGACGTTGACGTTGGAGCGCACCAGCAAGATGATGCCGCCGAACGAGGCCAACAAAAGACCTAGCAGCGCGGGCGACACCATATCTTGGGAGCTGCGTTGCACCACTAGCTCGATCAGCGCGATGGCCACCGGCGTCATGGTCAAGCCCGAGATAGGCTCGAACGGGCCTTGGCGCAACCCTAGCACGAGAAGGCCGAGCAGGGGAGCGAACAGCGAGTAGACGACGCCGAAGACAGCCGCGCCCAACCACGTCGCCGTTTCCACTACTGTGGGCGGCGCGGCGGCCAGCACCAGGGCGCTGACGCCGTTGGCGAACACGATCGAGACGATGGCGATGGCCGCGGCCAGCAGGGGCGACGGCTGTCGACGCGCTAGATGGACGAAGGTGATGGCGCTGCCCGCGGCGACCGCGGCGGCGAAGGGACCGAGATAGTACCACAGGAGAATGACCGGAAGCGTCGAGAGCGTTGCTTCGGCACGGTCGGGATAGTTGATCGGCAGAAGCTCGACCAGGACGGTCGCCGCCAGCAGGATCAGTAAGACAGGGCCGGAGACGTGCTCCGTTGTCGAGGGCATGGGCAAGGCGAGCGCCGCCGCCGCTCCAGCCAGAACCGCCGCCGTCGCTGCCTCGTGTAAGGCGCGCCTAGGCGTTGAATACATCATTCGGTTGTTTCTAGTCCGCGTCGCTACGACAAATGAGAGGGATGAGCAACAAAGGTTGTACCGCGGAAAGCGCGACGCCCGATACCCCGGCGCTCCCCCGCCGCCATTCTCCGCAAGCATACCATATAGTCGAAAGCGGCCTATCCGGGAGCAGCGGCCGTGACGGCTATACTTGTAGAAGCAAAAACCGACGGGCAGCGCCGTGCTCGTCGTCGTGATAAGACGTTTATATGGAGAAGGAGAACGTATGATTCGGTGGGAGTATCTAGCTGCCGGCCTGGGGGCGGTCGCCATCGTCGCGATCATCGCGGTGCTGATGGCCGCCTCGGGAAGCGGCATCTGGATCGTCGCCTTTTTGCCTATCTGCGCCGTGGGCGCGGGCGCCCTCGTGCTCGCGGGCCGCGACGAACGCGTGTCCTAAGGCGACTTTCTACCTCCGACGTGTGGCCGTGGTTCCGCTTTTTATAATCGACAACTAGTCTTTAGCATGTCGGACGATATGCTAGAACCGGAGTGCTCGGCATGACGACATCGACGACCATCCCTTTCCGCATGGAGCGACTCGGCATCATTATGCAGGCGGACGCCGCGAACCCACAGGAAGCCTGGGGCGTCTTGAATCCGGCCGGCGTGCGCGGGCCGGATGGCGACTACTATCTGTTTCCACGCGTCGTGGCCGAGGGCAACTTCTCGCGCATCGGCGTGGCCAAAGTCAATTTCGACGGTATGGGGCAGCCGACCGGCGTCACGCGCCTCGGCTATGCCTTGGAGCCGCGTGAGGACTACGAGGTCACGCGCGTCGGCGGCGGCGTCGAGGACCCGCGCGTGACTCATATGGAGGCGCTTGGCCTCTACATCATGACCTATACCGCCTACGTGCCGCATCACCCGCGCATCGCCGTCGCCGTCTCCTCCGACCTCGTGCAGTGGCGCCGCCTCGGCCTCGTGCAGTACGCTCCGGGGCCGGACGGCGCCAATCTGAATGAGAGCGGGAACAAAGACGGTCTGATTTTTCCCGAGGTCGTGCCGGACCCACGGGGGCGTCCCTCTATCGGTTTGATCCACCGCCCCACCTACGCTATGGCGCACAGCTACAACGCGGGCGGCCTCGTCACCACGTCGCCCAGCGGCTCTGAGTCCAAGGAAAACATCTGGATCTCCTACGTGCCGTTTGACGAGGTTGAGAAAGACATCACCGCGCTGACGCGGGTCTCGAACCATCAGGTTTTGATGCACCCCGAGGCCGATTGGGAGATGCTCAAAGTGGGGGGAGGCGCCCCGCCGGTCCGTCTGCCCTACGGCTGGCTGCTGCTCTACCACGGCGTGTCCGGCCGGCATACTACGACGGAAAAAGTCGTACGCTACTGCGCGGGGGCGGCGATACTCTCGCTCGACGACCCGACCAAGGTGCTCTATCGTTCGCCCGAGCCGATCCTCGCGCCGGAACTACGGCACGAGACGCAAGGCATCGTGCCAGGCGTCGTCTTCCCCACGGCGACGGACCGGCGCGACGGCGCCATCCTCGACGTCTACTATGGCGGGGCTGACTCCATCATCGCCGCGGCGCGCCTCACCATCCCCGACGAGCTGCCGGTCGCCCCGTAGCCGCCGCGTTGGCTCGATCGGCGTCCGTCGTATAGACGCCGGGCCGGTACAATAGGGGCCTGCCGGCCCGACGTAATGAGGTATAGACGATGAACGGCGACCTCGGATGACGACGCGACAAGACAAGAAGAGAGGCGCGCGCCTCCTATGCATGGCGATCGGCCTGGCGGTCGTCGCGTGTCTGCCTGGCGCCGCGCGGGCTAAGACGACGGCTGCCGGCCCCTACGTCCTGGTGGTCAAGGCCGGGGCCTATGGCGACTACAGCCTCTCGCTCGTCTCTCTCGACGGCCGCGTCGTGGCCCAGGCGGCGGCGCACGGCCGCTCTTTGATCCAGGGCCTCGGGGGCGTGGCCGTGCCGCTGCCGGGCGCGTCCGCGTCGGCGGATCGCGCCTACTACCTCGACGGCGACCGCCAGGTGCGCTACCTGACGCCTCAGGGCGCGAACGGACTAGCCACGACGCTCGGCGTGGGCCCGCACGCTCATGCCGCCTTCGCCGTTTCCGCCGATGACAAACGCATCGCCGTCACCATCGTCGACTACAGCGGTCCGACGCCGGCGATGCATCTGACGACGCGTCCTCTCGTCGGCGGGACGGCCGTCCCCTTGTTCTCCTCGTCGAGCGTCTTCGAGTGGCCAGTCAGGCTTCACGGCGACGCCCTCGTCCTAGCCGTGTTGCAAGGGTCGGCCTACGTGCGGACCAGCGCCGGCAACCCGGCCAACGCCTTCGACGGCTATCACGTCGTCGACCTGAACACGGGCGCACGCCGCACCGCGCTTTGTCCTAGCGGCGACGCCGTCGGCCCCCTCGTCGCTGCCGGGACGCTCTGCACCGCCCCCGGCAGCGGCGACCTCTCCGCACAAAGTTTAGCCGGGACGACGCGCCGCTTCGGCCAGACCGGCGTCAGCCCCGTGCTCTCGCCCGACGGGGCGCGCATCGCGGCGAGCGACGGCCACTATATCTTCGTGCTCGACGCGTCCGGCAAGCGCACTACCACTGCCGTGCAGGGGCTGCCGCGCGCCTGGATCGACGCGACCCATCTCTTTGTCGCCAACGGCTTTGGCGCGTCCGCGCGCCTCGGCATCCTCGATCTGCGTTCGCGCAGCGTCTCCGTCCTCGCCATCGCGGGGCAATTTGCCGGCGTTCTGCCCGGCCTCTCTTGACGCCGCTTGAAAAGGACTAGCCCTCTTTCCAGGCGCTGGCCTTGTCCAGCATCTCGATGGACTCAGGGCTAAGCATGAGGTCCACCGCGCCGAGCAGTTCCTTGGTCTGCTCCGCCGTGGTGGCCGAGGCGATCGGGGCGGTGACTCCAGGGCGGGCGATGAGCCAGGCCAGGGCCACCTGCGCCGGCGTCGCGCCGTGGTCGCGCGCCACGCTCTCCACCGCGTCGAGCACGGCGAAGCCCTTATCGTTCATATAGCGTTTTTGGACGCCGCTCGCGCGCACTGAAGAAGGCATCTCCCCCTCACGCCGGTATTTGCCGGAGAGGAAGCCGCTGGCCAGCGACGAGTAGCCGATCACGCCGATCTCCTCTGCGCGGCAGAGCCCTTCGAGTTCACGCTCGTACTCGGCGCGGTTGACCAGCGAGTAGACGGGCTGGATCGAATCGTAGCGCACGTAGCCGCGCTTGTCGCTCTCCCAGAGCGTCTTGGTCAGCCGCCACGCGCTGAAGTTCGACGCGCCGATGTAGCGCACCTTACCCTGGCTGACCAGGTCGTCATAGGCGCGCATCGTCTCGTCGGGCGGCGTGGTGAAGTCGTCGAAGTGCGACTGATAGAGGTCGATATAGTCAGTCTGGAGGCGGCGCAGCGAGTCCTCGACCGCTGCCACGATGTGGATGCGCGAGAGTCCCGTGTCGTTGGGGTCATCGCTCATCGGACCGCCCACCTTGGTCGCCACGACGGTGTTGTGGCGCGACCCGCGCGCGGCCATCCACTTGCCCAGCACCGTCTCCGACTCGCCGCCGCTGTGGCCCTCGGCCCAGCGCGAGTAGATGTCGGCGGAGTCGACGAAGTTGCCGCCGCCCTCGGTATAGGCGTCGAGCACGGCGAAAGACGCGCCCTCGTCGGCAGACCAGCCAAAGACGTTGCCGCCCAAACAGAGCGGCGCGACCTTGAGGCCCGTTCGTCCCAGCCGTCGCATCTCCATAATCAGCACTCCTCTACGTTATTCACCAGTTGGCGGCGTGCTTGCTCGCGGCACCACGCTCTATTAAAGATACCGGGACTATCTTGCCAATGTCGCGCCCGCCACAAAGCACGAGCGTCCCTTCCCTCGGCGCACCGGCCCCTGGAGCCTGTGTAGATGCACCACGACGACTTTGTGTCCGGTGGAGACGCGGGACATGACATCGTGCTACACTAAGCGTGACGTTACGCGAAACAGCAGTGCATGACGATCCCCCGGTCTTCGATTAAGGGGATGCTGGCATCTCTCCCTATAGCCTGGCAGGCGACCCGGCGACCCACATATGAACCTGTAGTGTGGACGGTGCGGATGAGGATCGTACGGATGCGTGAGAGAGGCACGGCAGCGTGGTTAGCTATCGTGACAGTAGTTGGGACGGTGACAGCGCTGCCTCTGGACTTGGCCGCGTCGCCAAACGCCGCGCCCCTACCGTCCGCGCTGTTGCTCGCGGCGTCCGACCTGCCGGTCGGTTCGACCGAGGACGATGCGTTGGCCAACCCCGGCGCTACGGCGCTGGCCTCCGCCTACGCTCCGATCGTCGCTGCTTCCGCGTTCTCCGGCTTTCGCGCGCCGGGCGGCGCCGTGGTCCAGACGGCCTTGGTCCTGCGTTCGCCCCATGATGCGCTGGCCTTGATCGCCGCTGAGACCACCGCGGTCGGGCGAACGACCGGAGCCGCCTTGCTGACGCTCGACCGGCGCTACGGCGACGATGCGCCCCTGGCCTACACCATTCGCGGGACGCGCCGCGACCACTGGGCCATGACCGTCGTCGGCGTGGGCGCGGACGCCGTAGTGCTCGGCGTCGAGGGACCGGGTCCGTTGCGACAACAGACGCTGACGACGCTGGAGCATCTCGCCGCGCTCGTCGAGGCCCGTCTACGGGCGCTCGGCGCCAGACCCTCTCGCCCTCCCGCGCTCGGCCTGCGCGTGCTTACCCTGGCCACGACTTCGAGAGACGGATGGCGCAGCAACGCTTTTCACCCGCGTGACATCGTCTACTGGCACATGGCCTGGCAGATCACGACTCCGGCGCCCGCTACGCGCGAACAGGTCTACGACGCCGTCGCGCTCGACGGCAAGACCATCTACAGCAACAAGCTCGACGACGCCGCCTTCGTGGGCGAGAACAGCGCCGACGACCACGTAACGCTGCCGTTGGGATACACCGGACGCTGCGTCGTCTCCTTCTACATCCGCGTTGGCCGCGCCTCCGCCCGCGCCGTCCACGCCTTCCGCGTCGTGCTCCCGCCCTCCGCGCCCTCCCACAAAAGGCGCTGATCCTTGCATGGTGCGCCTGGCATCAGCATTATCAGCATCTCATACCCCGACGGCACGGGCCCGATTTCCGCCGTCACCTACGTCGGCGACGGCGTCAGTAAGGTCTTCAACGCCGACATCGTGACCACAACCGGTACTGCCAACGTTAGTATGATGGGGTATCTCGATACTGTCATGACGCCCAAGGAGGGTGCAAAGACGCGCAGCGCGCAAGTCAGTGGGTACTCGGGAGAGCACCTGTACATCCAACTCAAGACCCACTAGGAGGAAGGGCGGCGCTCGTCGCGCCGCTTGACGCTGGTAGACGTCCGCCGCGTGCGACACTAGGGTCATCGCCAGAAAAGGTAAGCATATCTCGCCGTCGACATCTTTCATAGATGCGCCGCCCGACTTTGTGGAAGGCGTCTTCACCACCAGGGAGCGGCGCGCAGCCAAATTTAGTCCTGGACAGGCGCCTCACGTGGGATGTATCGTGGAAACGGAAGCACTCCTATCCTGTCTACCACGATGATCAAGATGATCTAAGGAGCCTTAGACGCATGTTCGCGCCATCTGCTATCTGCCGTCTGGTCCGATCCGGGCGCGTCGCGGTCTGTGACGACGATCTGGGCGTCTCGCGTACGCAGGTGGCCGCGCTCGCTCAAGATGCGCGCGGCTATCTCTGGCTGGGTACGGAAGACGGCCCTATCCTCTTCGACGGGCTGGCCTGGTCTGCTCCGGCCAGCTTGGCCGCGCTCAGGGGCTACGCTGTCGGGGCCATGGCCCGCACGACCGACGACCGCCTCTGGATTGCCGCTGATGGAGCGGGGCTTGCGTGCATCGACCTCTCGACCCTCCCCTACCAGATCGTGGCGCGCTTTGGCGTCGACGAGGGGTTGCCGAACACACGCGTTCACTGCGTCTGGGGTGAGCGGCACGGATATGCCTGGGCGGGGACGCACGCGGGCCTCGTCGTGCTCGACGAGGCCCGCGTGCAGCGTGTCTACGACGAGGGCGACGGGTTGCCGTCCGCGACCATCTGGAGGATCGCTGGCGACGCGCGGGGGCGCGTCTGGGTGGCGACGAAGAGAGGTCTGGCTCTGATCGTCGACGGCGTGGTGCGTCAGGATCTCATCGCCGACGGCCCCGTGCGCGTCGACGGCGTTCATGCGGTCTGTTGCGACGCGCATGAACGCATCTGGGTCGCGCTGGTCGGCGGCGCGGTGCTGAGAGCGGAGGCGTCAGAGAACGGGCCGTGGGCCTTCCATCTCGTCCACGCCGGCACGGCGCGGGTACGCGTCCTCTGGCCTGACGGGGAAGGGCGCGTGTGGGCCGGTACGAGCAACGGCGTGGTCCTTTTAGAAGGCGATGTCGTGCGCGACGCCTGGACCACCGACGCGGGCTTGCCCGCGAAGGAGGTGCGCGCCATCCTGGGTGATGGCGACGGCCGGGTGTGGGCAGGGACAATGACGGGCCTTATTCTGATGGAAGACCGTGCCACGCCGGTGTACGCGCTGCCGGAACCGGACGCGCTGGTGTTCGCCAGCATGGAGGACGGCCGCGGCCGCATGTGGCTGGGGACCAACGGGGGACTCGTCGCCCTCGACCAGAAGACCAGGCGCCCCATCGCTCTCCCGCCATTGCCCCCCAGTCTAGCCGCTGAAACGGTCTACGCGCTACGCTTAGACGGCGCGGGGCTCTTATGGATTGGGACCGAGCGCGACGGCTTGTACGCCCTCGACCCAGATAGCGGCGCGATCCACGCACACGTCGATCTGGCCAAGCACGTGCCGGTCCTTTGCTTGGTGGACGGGCGCCAGTTGTGGGCGGGTATGACGGGGTGTGGTTTGGTCTGTGTGGATGTCGAGACCAAGGTCGTGCTCCACTGCATCGGCTCCCAGGAAGGGCTGCCGGAAGAGCACGTGCAGGCCGTGCGGACCGACGCGCGGGGGCGTGTGTGGGCTGGCTCCTGGTCGGGTTGGTTGGCGTGCATCGACCCGGTGCGAGGCGCTGTGCTCTCGGTCTTGCGCGTGGGCGACGGGAAGGAGCCCACGCTGATCGTTACCGACATGGACCGAGACGCAACGGGGATGCTCTGGATATGCACGCACGGCGGCGGCCTCATCCAAGTAGACCCGGAGGGGAACGAGGGACGCGGCGCGGTCGTCCGCGCGTTGACGATCCAGGACGATCTGCCCACCGATCTGCTCTATGCCTGTCGCGTGGACGACGAGGGGCATCTATGGCTGGGCACGCGGCGCGGCGTGGCCCGCTACACGCCGTCGATAGGGCGCTGCATCGTGGCGGGCCGCAGCCTTGGACTGCCGAGTGAGGAATGCAATGCGCATGCGCTGCACCTGGACGAACGAGGCGACCTGTGGGTCGGCACGGTGCAGGGCGTCGGCGTCGTCGCGACGGCCACTATCCCCGAAGACGTTCCTCCGTGCATGGTCCACCTCACCGGTTTCTCGGTGCTGGGCCAGGAGCGAACGATCGCGCCCAGCCGGGATCTGGAGATCGAGGACTCGGACTACGACCTCAGCTTCAGCTATGGAGCCGTCTCTTTTACGGCCTCGCCGCAGGTCGTCTATCGCACGTGGCTCGAGGGTCTAGAGGCAGCCTGGTCCGCGCCCACGCCCAATCGCGTAGCTCGCTACACCAATCTGCGTCCGGGCGCCTACGTCTTCCGCGTGGCCGCGCGCAACTGGGGCGGCCAGTGGAGCACGCCGGTCGAGGTCCCGTTCCAGATGGTGCATGACCGCCAGGCCCAGGCGCTGCAAGAGGCGCTGCAACAAGAGCGCATCGATAAGGAAGTAGCGCTGGCCACGGCCGCGGTCTTCGAGCGGCTAGCCCTCCAGGACGGGCTGACCGGGCTGCTCAACCGTCGGGCGCTGGACGAACGACTGATCCAAGAGATGGAACGGACACAACGCCACGGCCATACGCTCGCCGTGGCGCTGGCCGATGTCGACCACTTCAAGCGCATCAACGACACCTACGGACATCTCTTGGGCGACGAGGTGCTCAAGGCCGTGGCGCGGATATGTCAGGCCGCCGTGCGGGGCGGAGACATCGTAGGGCGCTACGGCGGCGAGGAGATCGCCCTCGTCCTGCCCGAGACGACGGCTGCCGAGGCCATGGCGCTGTGTGAGCGCGTGCGTCACAGCATCGAGGTCTACGACTGGGACAGCATCGCGGTGGGGCTGCGCGTGACGCTCAGCATCGGGATCGCCGCTCGGAGCGACGCTTCGCAGCCCGCGGACCTGCTGACCGAGGCTGATACGTATCTGTACGGCGCCAAACAAAGCGGCCGTAACCGTACCCACGGCGCGCCTCTCTCCATGCGCGGCCTGACCGCGTAGTGCCGCGACGGGGGCGGTCGATCCCCCCATAAGAGGATTGTTTTACGTGCCTCGCCGACATCCTGTCCAGGAAAAAAGGAGCGTTCCACTCCCACCCCTCGCTGCGCGAACGGCTGCTGCGCCAGGGCGTCCCAGCCGGGCTCCACATATCCGGCGTCCTGCCTCGTCCCGTCGAAGACCCTACTCTGGACCTTCCTCTCGAGGCCCAAGCGGGGGCGCCTTCGGCCCCGACGTGGCGGCCCTCCAGTCCGAACTCTCCGACCTCTGTGACGCCAAGTACGCCTATCTGGTGCAGAGGACGCGCGAGGCTCGATCCAGCAAGTAGCGCGGCACGCAACCTAAACATCATTGCTACGTGCCTTTGCCCTACCCCGCCACGTAGTCGGACAGGTCGCCGCGACAAAGTTACTGTCGTGCGCGGTGAGAAGAGCGAGACGACCCAGGTGCGGCGGCGAGATACATAGAGCCGGTCGTTGCGCGGCACGCGAGGTGTCGACCGGACGCTGGGCTTAGCGGCAGCGCGTGTGGGAGCCCTCGAGCACCCAGCCGCCCTTGAAGCTGAAGAAGCCGGCCCAACGCAGCGTCACCGTGCCGTCGCAGAGATGGTGCGCGCCCGCCGGCGTGTAGCCCATGTCGTAGGTCACGGCGCCCACGCCCCATCGCGGCGCGCTCAGGCTATACGAGACGATCTGCTTTTTATCGAACAGAGCGGCCGTGTGCGCCAAGCTCTCCAGCACGAGGGGCGGCCGGCCCCAGTAGGAGAAGACGAGCAGTCCGGCGACGCAACAGGCCGCGCTGGCGACGAGCGCAAGCAGACGCTGGCGTACTTCCAAGGCCGTACGGTAGGCCAGCGGCGCGGATGTGGCGCGCACGACGAGGGTTCCGGCCACGCGGTCGCCTAGGCGCTGGCGGCGTGGCGAGGTCATGGCGGCGATGATGCCGACCACGCCTATCGAGTAGAGCAGCGGCCAGGCGTCGGCCAGGCGGATGATGTTGCGCACGAGGACGGCGCCGACGGTGGGGCGTCCGCCGTCCTTGTCGATTACACGGATGCCGGCGATCAACTTGCCCCAGGTCATGCCGAACAGCACTTCGAGCAGCGAGAAGTAGGCGACGCCCAGTAAGATGAGCCAGGGAATCTCGACGGTCTGGTTCGTCTGCAGAAACGCGTACGCGGGCGTCCCCTGCACCGGCGATCCATCGGTGACGACGGTGACGCCGAAAATGTCGATGAACCAGATCTGGAGGATCAAAATGATTACGAGGTCCAGGGCCGCCGCGCCAAACCTACGCGCTTCCACGTGGACGTCGGGCGTGGAGAAGGGGATGATGCGCCCTTCAGGAGGGGAGGAGTGGGGATTCGTCGAGGCCATAAACCGTCTCCACCATCTTTCGCCGTTGTCGTCTACACATTGAAGCATTCCTGATGCCGGTGGGGCAGGCGGCGCATGGAGTATATAGGTTACTGTACTCTCGATAGACTCCTCAAGGCAATTCGACTCTTTATACTGATAGTATGAGCACGTCTACGCGTCGGGTAGAAACCGACTACTATGCCCTTCTTGGCGTTTCTCCCACGGCCGACGAGGGGGAAATCCGGCACGCCTACCGCGAGAGAGCGCGCCACCTTCATCCCGACGTCAACAAAGAGCCCGACGCCGCCGACCGCTTTTCCGCCCTGGCCTCCGCCTATGCCGTGCTGTCGGACCCCGTGCGCCGTCGCGCCTACGACGTGACGCGGACCGGACCGGCCGTAAAGGGCGCGGCCGTACCCGAGATGAAACCGAACGCACCGCGTGGAGCACCCGCTATCCCGCACGATGAGCCGTCTCTACGCGGCCTCGATGTGGAGCAGACAATCACGCTCACAGTGCGCGAGGCCGCCTTCGGCGTCGACAAGAATGTCGTCGTGGCACGCCGCGATGTCTGTGGCCTCTGTCACGGCGATGGAGCCGCGTCCGGCTCGGTCGCCCGGCAATGCCCACGTTGCCACGGGACTGGCCGTGACCGTCGGCCCGGCGAGGAGTGCGAGCGCTGCCACGGGGCCGGTATGGTTGCGGCTATCCCCTGCCCTGGTTGCGACGGCGCGGGACGCATCGACGCTCACGACGAGTTCGCGCTGCACTTCCCCGCTGCTGTCGAGGACGGCGAGGAGCTACGCATCAGAAATGAGGGCAACCCTGGCCCACGTGGGGGGCCGCGCGGCGACCTACGTATGCACATCCAGGTCGAACCCGATCCCATCCTTCGCCGCAGCGGCTCCGAGGTCTACGCCGACGTAGACGTGACCGCCGTGCAGGCGGCCCACGGCGCCGCGATCGTCGTGCCTACGCTGCACGGCCAGTCGCGCCTACGCCTGCCGCGCGGCGTTAAAGATGGCGCCGTACTAACCATGAAGAAGCGGGGGCTGCGCCTCAAAGGCCGTCTCTCGCGCGGAGACCAGCACGTCACCGTGCATGTGCTCGACGCCTAGCGGCGGGAGACAGCGTGGTCGTGGTATGCTGAGCCCCGAACCCACGCGGCGGCGCCGCGTCGAACCGATCGTCGTCGGAGGGAGTTGTTATGCCTGAAGTCATGGATCGCATCTATATTATCGACCTTCATTTCGTGGGACAGTCTGGCGCCATCGCCGCCTACCTTCTGCTGGGCGAGGACGGCGCCGCCGCACTGGTCGAGACGGGGCCGTCGTCGTGCCAGGAGGCGCTGATCACTGGAATCCGCGCGGCGGGCGTCGAGCCCCGCGCGATCACCCAGATCGTGGTGACGCACATCCACCTCGACCACTCCGGCGGAGCCGGGACGTTCGTGCGCGATCACGCGCCCCACGCCCACGTCTGGGTCCACCCGCTCGGCCGCCCGCATCTGGTCGATCCGAGCAAGCTGGCCCGCTCGGCCGCGCGCCTTTATGGTGAGATGATGGACGTGCTGTGGGGAGAGATCGCGTCGCTGGATGAGGCTCAGGTCACGGCGCTGCACGATAGGCAGAAGCTTACGCTAGCCGGGCACGAGTTGGAGATCTTGTTCACGCCCGGTCACGCCGCGCACCACGTGGCCCTGCGCCACGTCGCGAACAACGCGATCTTCGCCGGCGATGTCGCGGGCGTGCGGGTCCCCGGCGCTGAACCGATCAACCCGCCCACCGTGCCCCCGGAGTTCGACCTGGACCTATGGGTGGAGAGCATCGACCGCCTCCTGGCCTTGAAGCCGTACGCGCTGCTGCTCATTCACTTCGGCGTCTACTACGACGCCGCGGACCACCTGCGTGAACTTAAGCGCCGCCTTCATGAGTGGACCAATCTAGTACGCAATGGCCTCGAGGCAGGCCGCACGCCGGCTGAACTAGGGGCTGAGTTGCAACGGCGCGACGCCGAGGCTCCGGGCAACGACGCGGAGGGCATCCGTCGTCTCGACCTGATAGCAGGCTACGCCATCAACGCGGGCGGCATCCAGCGCTACCTGAGCAAGAAAGCGGAGGAAACCGCAACGCCCGCGTCATAACGGTAGGCGGCGCAAGAGCACGTAGAGCACATAGAGCACCCACAACTTATCGACATAACGTAGGAGCACAAGGGCGCTTAGGAACATGGGCGTCGGCCTACCCTCCTTACCCGCCTTTAGACAGGTAAGCAGCGACCTTCATTCCGCACCCGCTGCTGGTTGCGTTGCCGTGCTTAAAGGGCGTCGAGGTTGGCGACCGTGGCGGCGTGGGCGATCAAGGCATCAATCGTAGCGCGATCGGCGGCGGCGATCCGCTGGGCCAGTTCCACCGGAACAGCGCCAAAGCGTATCCGCACCACCATGCGCAGCGCCTCCCGACGACCCTCGATCTCTCCTTCTACCTTGCCGCGCGCCTCGCCGCGCGCCTCGCCGCGCGCCTCGCCACGCGCCTCGATGTCTTGCAGCCACTGCGTGTTGAGTTGTTGCACCATCTCCCTGTCCTCCTCATTCCAGTCTACAACGCGTTCCGCCTCTTCTTCAAATTGATAGGGCAGCGCGTGATGGATCAACGTCCAGAGCGCTAGCCCTGCATCCTCACTCAGCGATCCTTCCCGCATCGCCACGATCACCCCCGCTGTCGCCTGATGCCAGAGCACTTGCCGTGCCGCCTCGTCCTCCGGCGTCTTCATCACACCGCTCAGCGCCCGTGCCAACGGCAAGGCGCTGCCCACGAAGTCCGCCGGGTCCAGGGAAGGCAGACTTACCTGATAATACGTCAGCGCCGCCGTCACCCGGCCCTCGTATGTCTCCTCGTAGGTCTTGTAGCCCTGGGCGGGCCGTGCGCGATAGAGCAGCACCACGTAAGGCAGGACAGGCGCCTTGAGCGTGCGCCGGAGCAGGGTGTAGTAATCCAACATGCGCCAGCCCAAGGAGCCTCGACGCGCGCTTTGGCGCGTACTCTGGACTTCGACATGGACGACGATCAGGCGTGAGGCGGCGTCCTGGGTCCGTACCTCGGCCACGATGTCAGCGATGCGGGAGTAACCCGGCGGCAAGGCGTCGAAGAGGTCGGAGCCGCGTGGGATAAGGGTGTCTAGGCGTAGGGTCGCGGCGACAGCAGGATCAAACGCTTGGAGGAATTGGGCGAGGCCCTCCACTGTGCCCAGCACACGCTTATACGGGCCGTCGTAGTCGAAGCGCTGCTCGGCCTGGGAAGCGTCGTCGTCCGAAGCTGTCTCTTCATCACGCTCGTCCGTCGTCGCATCCTCGTTCTGCCCCGGCGTCGACTCCCCATTGTCGAACGTTCCCGCCACTGCTCTCTCCATTGTCCTCGTCCAACGACAATCCTTACTGTCTTTCCAAGAAATGCCCGTCGTCGATAAGGATACCCCGGGATGGGACGGTATGTATGGACCGGATTGATGAAGATAGTATTGCGAACGCTCTCGATCCCAGGCGGGCTCTTTTCATAGAGGGTAGTCTACGACATGCAAGGATAGACTATCTTTCTATAGAGCTGGCGTCGCGGGCGCCTCCAGGACGACGGGCGGGGACGTTCTTAGTCACGGCGCCAGGCGGCGGGAGAGGTGTGGGCCGTCGGTTCGGGTCTCGGCGCCGGCGCCTTCACAACGAGCGGCACGCTGCACGGCGCCGCGACCGTGGCTGCGTCGGGCAGTAGGGACGTGGATGTGGACGTGATGGTCACGGTCGGCTCGACCCCGGTAGTCGCTTTGGTCAGTATAGGGAGCGCACTCGCTAGGGTCTTGGGAGCGATCAAGGTGGCTGACCGCGCAGCGTCCGTACGCGTAGGCAACGCTCCCCGCTCCGTCACGGCGATATCCGCGGCCGGGACGCTCCACTAGCGCATGACCCCTTTATGCCAGCGCTAATACCGCAGGTAGGAGTGCCGGCGCCACGCGCAGGGCCGTGGCGCAACGGCGGCAGCGTGAGCACGTGCAGGCTGTCGCCCTGCAACCTGCTGAGTCGGGGATCGAGTGGATCGGTCCTCGTCCCCACTTTATCATGGAGACGTGCGTCGAAGGTGCAGCCAGCACCGTCTCCAACGAGGTTGTAGCCGTAGGAGGCCGGCGAGGGACCGTCGATCGCGTCGCAGTCTGTGTACGTGGCGGCGACGTTGGCGGCGACGATCATGTTGCGTATGGTAACGGACGAGAGGACGACGCCGCCGAGCGCGTTCGTGGCCAGCCCACCGCCCGCACCGCCCGTCGTGTTCGCTTCGATCGTGTCGCGGTTCAGGCGCAACCGATCTTCATTGTACGCGCCGCCTCCCGGCCCCAACGCTTTGTTCCTGGAGATCGTCGAGTTGGTCACGTGCATGAAGGCCGGCGTTTGATCGCCGCCGTTGCCGATGCCGCCGCCCGCGCCGCTCACTGCTACGTTGAAGGCGACCGTGCTCGTCATGACGTCGAAGATGCCTTGATTGGCGACGCCTCCAAACGCCGCCGCCGTATTGGAGGCGACCGTGGTCGCGGTCAACGTGACGGCGCCGGAGTCGGCATTGAAGACGCCGCCGCCAACGTAGACCGCACGGTTTCCCTGGATCGTCGTGGCCTCGATGGTCGCCGCGCCAAAAACGGCGAGGCCCGCTCCAGCCGGAGCCGTGTTTGTGTCGACGCGATCGTGCTCGAGCGTCATCGTTCCCGCGTCGTCGAGGATGCCTCCACCATAAGCGCCCGTCGTGGTGTTCCGCGCGACGACGCTGTTAGAGACGGTCAACCTACCTGAGAGAACGCGTAACCCGCGTAGACCGTTGGCGATGCCGCCCCCGCCGTCGGCTCCTTGAGCGTCGTTCCCGGAGACGACTGAGTCGCGCAGCGTGAGGACGCCGGTGTTGGCGATGCCTCCACCTTCGCCGGCCGCCGTGTTGGCGATGACAGTCACGTGGTCGAGCACGAGGCGTCCCTTATTAGCGATGCCGCCGCCGCCGGCAGCACGGCCATGACGCAGCGTCACCCCTTGAAGGTGGACCGTGGCCGCGGGGCCGACCGCGACCACGGAGCCGCGAGAGGCTCCGTCGACCGTCGTCGCGCTCGGCCCCGCGCCGGCAATCGTCACCGCTCTAGAAAGGCGCAGGGTTTCCGTGTAGACCCCCGCCGCGACGACGACCGTCCCGCCGATCGCGACGCGCGTCGCCGCCGCTTGGATCGACGCACAGGGGAAAGAGGGCGACGCGCAGGATGTGCTGTCGTCGCCGCCAGGGGCCACGTAGAGCGCTGGTGCGGGAACACCGGCGCCGGCGTCGCGACCGATAACCACGGTGAAAGGGCTAATGAAGGTGTAGAGCAGCGCGGTCAGCACCGCGCCGGATGTGGTCCATCGACGCATGGGCATGCGCCTGTCTCCTCTCTCCTTCCAAGTCGCCGCTCATCGTCCCCATGAAGGTCTAGAGACGATTACCGCTGATCGATCGGCGTGTAAGGTACGTCCTTCGGTCCCGTATAGTCCGCGCGCGGACGGATCAACCTATTATTGGCATATTGCTCCAACACATGCGCTGTCCAGCCGGCCATGCGGCTCATCGCGAACACGGGCGTGAACAAATCGGTGGAAATGCCGACGGAGTGGTACATCGAGGCGGAGTAGAAGTCCACGTTGGCGTACAACCCCTTCTCTTGACGCACAACGTCCTCGATCTGGCATGAGATGTCGTACCACCGGGTCTCGCCACGCTCGTCGCCGAGTCGTTTGGAGAGCGCGCGCAGCACCGTGGTGCGCGGGTCATCGGTGCGGTAGACGCGGTGGCCGAAGCCCATAATCTTCTTGCCGGAGGCTAGTTGGTCGTGCGTATATGATGCTGCACGGTCCGTCGTTCCAATAGCCCGGAGCATGTTGAAGACCTGCTCGTTGGCGCCGCCATGGAGAGGTCCTTTGAGCGCCGCGATAGCGGCGACGACGGCCGAGTAGATATCGGCGAGCGTCGCGGCGGTGACGCGCGCGGCGAAAGTCGATGCATTCAACTCATGGTCGGCGCGCAGGATCAAGGCGACGTCCATGGCATGCACCGCTGTCTCGTCTTGCTCCGCGCCGAAGAGCATGTAGAGGAAGTTGGCGGCTAGCGAGAGATCGGTGCGCGGAGCAACCGGCTCACGGCCCTGACGCAGCGCCTCGATCGCGGCGATGAGCGTCCCCGTGCGCGCGACGAGACGGGTGGCCTTGCGCACGTTAGCCGCGCGCGTGTTGTCCGCGTCGTCAGGGTCGTACATCGAGAGAAGGGAAACGGCGGTGCGCAGCACTTCCATGGGCACGGCCTCAGCCGGGAACGACGCCATCATTTTCTTCACAGGGATGGGGATCTCACGGTTCGCGGCCAAATCGTTGCGCAACGATGTCAACTCATCGCGCGAAGGCAAGCGACCGTACCACAGCAAGTAGATCGTCTCCTCGAAGGTCGAGTACGCGGCGAGGTCGGCGACATCCAGGCCGTAATAGAGGAGACGCCCGTTTTTACCATCGACAGCGCAGATCGCCGAGGTCACGGCGACCACATCCTCCAGGCCGCTAGGTCTACTTGAGACGGTCGTCATAGTCTACGAATGCCCCTCTGTGCCCCGCGGTGCAACCCATCCATGGGATATTAAACTTGACGATCGATATGTGCGGAGCATCCGTTTTCAGGGAAGAAACGCGCCTGATAGGGACGCCGGACGACACCTCGTATGCTACCACACCCCTTATGATGCGCCCCCCGCGAAAGGCCCATGGGGCAGCACCATCTCACGCTGCTCCAGCCGGTCGCGCACCGCGCCGATGGCTAGGAAAAACGGGACCAGCGTCGAGGCCGCCGGCACGATTGGCGCGACGCTCAAACGCTCTATCTGAGGATGCACGGCGAACAAGGCTTGGAGCGTGGCCGCGCCGAGACCCTGCCTTCGCGCTGTCGGAATAACGCCGAGGCTCAGCAAGCGCGTCTCCTGAGCGATCGTTCCGAGCGTCGCCACGCCCACGGGCGTGTCCTGTCCCTCGATCGTCGCGACGTAGGTCGTGCTGGGCGGCCCGAACCGCGCCAGCGACGACGGCTCGGCCTGCCAGATCGGCGCCGCGAGAGGCTCGTCGGGCGCAACGCAGAGGTCGAACAACCCCAAAGCCGCTGCCGCGGGCGCTGGGCGCACCCGCACCCGCGCGGTCGCCGTGTCGGCGACGAGCCCAGCGCGCTCCAGGGTGAAGCCGTAGAGCGGTCGAGAGACGGTGAAGCCGGCGGATTCGTAGAGCAGGCGCGCCGCATCGTTGGGGGCGAAGACCTGCAAGCTCGTCTCCACCGCGCCCCGTCGTCGCGACGACGCCACGATCTCGCTCAGCAGCAACCGTCCGACGCCCTGGTCCCGCGCCGCGGGCACGACGGCGAGGGCGGCCAGCAAGGTGCGTGTCGACCCCACCGGCGTCGGACGCGTGTCGCCTTTGCGTCGCGGTTTGCGCGTGCGCGCGGCGGTCAGGGCGACGCCCACGGGCACGCTGGCACGCACGGCGGTGAGCGACAGAGCGAGATCGATGTCGTCGCGCGCGATCATCGCCTTCACCGTCGCCATCGTAAAGTGGATGGGCACGATGTAGCCGGAGAACCCCGTGGTCAGCAGCATCGCAATGGCGTCGTCGTTGAAGCTCGACGCCGGGACTAAGGTGATGCCGCTAGGTCGGTGGTTCATGGTTCACTACCCCGTGGACAGCGCGCCGTTGGCGTGAGGCGTCGCCACGCCCTCGGCAAGCGACTGCGCTACGGTGGGCAGGGTAAAAGAGAAACGCGCCCCCGGACCATCGTCGCGGTTGCGCGCCCAGATGCGCCCGCCCTGCGCTTCGAGAATGTGGCGTGTGATGGAGAGACCTAGGCCAACACCGCCGCGTTGACGCGACGAATCGACTTTATAGAACCGCTCGAAGATACGGTGCTCCTCTCCCTTAGGGATGCCGGGGCCTGTGTCTTCGACAGAGAACATCACCTCGTCCGCCCGCGGCAGCGCGCGCACCGACACCGTACCGCCTGGCGGCGTGAAGTTGACCGCGTTGTTCAGCAGATTCACGAAGACGCGGCCGACGCCTTCGCTGTCGGCCCAGAGCGCCGGCAGTTTGGCCGGCACATCCGTTTTTAGGGTCACGCCTTTATTGCGGGCGATGGCGCGCATCCGTTCCACGGCTTGGGCGACAAGAGTTGCCGCGTCAATATGTCGTGGATGCATGGTAGGGGCGGCTTCCAGACGGGCAAGGTCGAGCAATTCCTCGGCCATGCCGATAAGATGATTTGTTTCTTCGCCGATACGATGCGTGAAGTTCAGAGCCACCTCATAGTCGTCGAGCGCGCCCGACTCCAGCGTCTCGACGAGGAGTTTGATCGAGGCCAGGGGCGTGCGCAGCTCGTGCGAGATATTGGCCACGAAGTCGCGGCGCACCGCTTCCAGGCGCAGCGTCTCCGTCTCCACGTGGCGCAACTGCGCTTCCAGATGCACGCTGCCGACGCGCGCGGCGTCGCGCTGGCTGTGCAGTCTCCAGAGTGCTCCCCCCAGAGTGATGCAGGCAGTCGCCAGGACGACACAAGCGATGACAAGGACGACGTATGCCATGGGCGGTCCCTATACAGTGCGGGTACGCATCGCGCCGTTAGCGAATTGGAGGGCGGCGCCGCGCATCGTTTAAGAGGGCTTGTCTTCGAAGCGGTAGCCGACGCCGCGTACGGTGACGATGCGTCGCGGATCGCCGGGGTCAGTCTCGATCTTCTCACGGAGCCAGCGGATGTGAACGTCGACCGTGCGGGTGTTGCCCGAGAAATCGTAGCCCCATACCTTCTCTAGCAGGAAGTCACGCGAGAGCACCTGACCGTTGTGGACGACGAGGTACGACAGCAGATCATACTCTTTCATGGTCAAGGGTATTTCTTCGTCCCCGTGGCGCAAGCGTCGCCCCGAGCGGTCGAGCACGTAGTCGTCGAAGATGATGTCGGCGCCAGGGGGGGATGGCGCGGCGCCCGCCATCTCCGCGCGCCGCAGCAGAGCCTTCACGCGGGCGAGAAGCGTGCGTAAGGCGAACGGCTTAGTCACGTAGTCGTCGGCGCCGAGTTCCAGCCCGAGCACGGTGTCCACCTCGCTCGTACGCGCTGTAAGGATTAAAATGGGCGACTGCATTTCCTGCCGCACGACGCGGCAGACCTCGAACCCGTCGACGATCGGCAACATGAGGTCGAGCATCAGGAGATCCGGCTGTTCGCGCCGCGCCATCTCGATCGCGGTCCGTCCATCCGCCGCGCTGATCACACGGTAGCCCTCGCGCGCGAGGTTGTAGGTCAGCGTCTCACGCAAGTTCTGCTCGTCTTCGACGACCATCACCGTTTTTGTTTCAGGCACGTTTCCCTCTCCGGACTTTCGCCTTGCTGCTGTCCTTAGTGTAACGCGTGGATGGGTCCAGCAACCGCCGCACTGGATATGCGGGTGGAAAATAGACGGGGAGAGACTCAGCCCACCGTAAATAGGGCGCTGGTTAACATTTATTTAACATTCTCTTAACATGCCTTTAACCCTACGTTGTTAAGGTGAAGGCGTAGGTCCTCGTCGAAGGACGTTGGCGGTGTGCGAAGTGGCGCTGCCGCGTGTCGACGCGCGCGGATCTATCTGACGACGGGCCGCACTGGCCAGGGGCGCCGTTGTCGACGTATCACAAATCTCAGGGAGAAACGACAAGGCACGTCATCATACTGTTTACTCTTCGCGTCTGAGTTTGCTATGCGTCCCCAGCGTCGCTTGAATGGCCCTCGCGAGCGGCGTCTTCCAACAAGAGCGGTCTTTCGTTAAGTAGAGAAAGCAACTGAACATCATTAGGAGGTTCAACGACATCATGGTCAAGAGTACACACATCCTTCGCGCCGGCGTCACCGCGCTCGGCGTCACCGCGCTGACGGTCTCAGCCGGCGTCGCCCATGCCGCTAGCCCGGCCGCGGCTCCCAAGGCCAACGTTACGATATCGGGCGCCGGCTCCACGTTCATCGCGCCGCTGCTCCAGGGTGCGGTCATCCCTGGCTTCACTAAAGCCAACCCGAACATCTCGGTCGACTACCAGTCCATCGGCTCGGGCGCGGGCATCTCGCTGTTCGCCAAGGGCAGCGTCAACTTCGCCGGCTCCGACGCGCTGCTCAACGGCACGCAGGACTCCTTGCTCAAGACCCAGTGCGGCGGCGGTCAGGCCGGCGGCGTCCTGAAGATCCCGACGACGATCGGCGCCGTAGCCATCATCTTCCACCTGGAGGGCGTTCACACGGGCCTCCGCCTGACGCCTGATGTGCTCACCAACATCTTCGAGGGCAAGATTACCTCGTGGAGCGATCCGTCTATCAAGGCGCTCAACTCCACCACCGCGCTCCCCAACGTGCCCATCCAGACCGTCCACCGCTCGGACGGATCGGGTACGACCTACATCTTCACCCACTACCTCTCGGATGTCGCCCCCTCCTGGAACAAGGCCAACGGCGGCCCCGGCGCGGGCACCACGGTCGTGTGGCCGGGCGCCAACGCCCTCGGCGCGTCCAAGAGCGCGGGCGTCTCGGCGGCCGTGAACCAGACCAACGGCGCGGTCTCCTACGTCGACCTCGCCTACGCGGTGCAGAACAACTTGAGCTACGCCTACGTGCAGAACTCGTCCAAGCAGTTCGTCGCTCCGTCGTCCAGCTCCGCCAGCATCGCGGCTGACGGGTTCGCCAAGACGATGCCGTCCGATCTGCAGCAGTTGATCGTCAACTCGTCGGCGAAGGGCGCGTACCCGGTCAGTGGCTACTCGTACATCTTCCTCTGCCGCCACGAGTCGGGCTCCATCGGCAAGGCGGTCGTGTCGTTCGTGCGCTACGCCGTCACGACGGGCCAGTCCTTCGCGACGCAGCTCTACTACGCGCCGCTCCCCAAGAGCGTGCAGAAGCTCGACCTCGCGGCGCTGCCCCGGTCCTAAAGACCGCTTGGAAGCACGCATAGCCCGGCTTGCGCTGTTGAAGACCGTGAGCTGGGCTGGCTTCACGAAGGCGTACAAGGATGTCTCATCCTTGTACGCCTTTTCTAAAAGTAGAACCTTCTAGCTTCTAGAGAGTAAGCTGATAGGAGCGGCGCGGCGGGACGCAGTCTCTCAAGAGGCCGACAGGCACGTTCAGGTGAGAAAGCTAAGGGGAGAACACATGGCGGTCGCACCGCGGCCAGGGCAGGATGCAGGAAGGAACAGTCTGCGCAGCGCGCGCAGCGCCGGAGATCCAATTTTCTACGGGCTCAATCTGTTTTTCGCCATCGTCGTCATCGTCGCGGCGTTCGCGCTGGTCGCCACGATCATGGTGCAAGCCTGGCCAGCCATTGGGACCGTCGGCACAACGATCTTTACCTCGACCAACTGGGACACGGGCAACCATGTGTTCGGAGCCCTCACCTTCATCACCGGCACGATCATCACGTCGGTCATCGCGCTCCTATTGGCTGGCATCGTCGGGGTCATGATCGCCGTCTTTCTAGTCGAACTAGCCCCGCCCGCACTGGCTAGGCCAGTCAGCTTCTTGATCGAGATGTTGGCGGCCGTTCCGTCCATCATCTTTGGTCTTTGGGGCATCTTCGTCCTAATTCCCTTGATCCAGCCGTTCGAGCAGTTTCTCCACGCCCATCTAGGCTTCACGGTTCCCTTCACGAACCTCTCGTTGTTCGGTGGAAACTTTGTCGTGGGCAACAGCATCTTCACCGCCAGCCTAGTTCTCTCCATCATGATTTTGCCCACCGTCGCGGCGCTCTCCCGCGATGTAATGGCCGCCGTCCCCGGATCGCAGCGCGAAGGCATGATGGCGCTGGGCGCGACGCGCTGGGAGGTCGTTTCCCGCGTCGTGATCCCTTACGCGCGTGCTGGCATCGTCGGCGCGCTGATCCTGGCGCTGGGCCGGGCCGTGGGCGAGACGATGGCGGTCACCATGGTCATCGGCAACGCGCAGTCGCCGAGCCCGTCGCTCTTGACGAGCGGCAACTCCCTGGCCTCTGCCCTAGCTAACAACCTGGGTGAGGCTTTCTCCGACCCCGTCTGGCTCGGTGCGCTCTTCGAGTTAGCCTTGTTGTTGTTAGGCATCAGCCTGGTGCTCAACATTATCGCCCGCCTCCTTGTCCGCCAGGTCAACAAAGGCACTACCGCCTCGGCGCGTAAGTAACGACGTACGTCACCATGACCAACACCGACGAAAGGGGGAGACAGCACCCGTGAGCGACAACACTTTCGGCACGAATAACCCCGATGTCGTGACGCAGGGCGCGGCTGAGATCGGTCGTTTGGTACAGGTCCGGGAGCGGACGGGCACGAAGGTCGTAAGCGGACCGTCCGTGAGCGCCGAGCGGCGCGCGGCGATTCTGACGCAAGGGTACGGCCGGCGTAAGACGACCAACGCCCTCGTCTTCGGGTTCTCGATCCTCTGCGCGGTCATCGCGATCGTGCCGCTGTTTGCCATTACGGCCTTTATCTTGTTCCAGGGGGTCACGAGTTTCTCCCTCGCCTTCTTCGCACACGCGCAGGCCGACGTCAACCTGACCAACGCGCTGGCGCCGCCGCTCGGCATCGGCAACACCATCGTCGGCACGCTGCTGCTCGTGCTCGTGGCCTCGGTCATCGGCCTGCCCATCGGCTTGTTCAGCGGCGTCTATCTGGCCGAGTACGGGCGCAACAGCCGCTTCGCCAATACAGTGCGCTTTATCGCCGATGTCGTGGCTGGGCTGCCCTCGATCGTCGCGGGCATGGTTGGTTATGCTTTGATCGTGGTGACGTTCACCCCGCACTTCTCGGCATTGGCCGGCGGTTTCGCCCTGGCCCTGCTGATGTTCCCCGTGGTCACGCGCGCGACCGAGGAGGTGCTGCGCCTGGTGCCGGACAGCCTGCGCGAGGCTGGCATGGCCCTGGGCATCCCACGCTGGCGCATCGTCGCCTCTATCGTTCTGCCCACGGCGTCGAGCGGCATCATCACGGCCATGCTGCTCGGCATCGCCCGCGTCACTGGAGAGACCGCGCCGCTCTTGTTCACCTCGTTCGGCAACGCACACTGGGAGTTCAATCCACTGAAACCCGTCAGCGCACTGACCTACACTATCTACGACTATTCGTTGAACCAGGCGGGTGCGGGCTACCACCAGTATGCCTACGCGGGTGCGCTCGTGCTCGTGGCCGTCGTCGTGCTGCTCAATGTCGGCGCACGCGCCCTCTTCCGCCAACGCGTGCGGGGAAGGACCTAAGCCGCGTCGCGGTCTAGGTCCCTAACCGTAGAAGAACACTCGATAAAAACTGCCTGGCACAACGCGCGATCGTGAGGCCGGACCGGCCACGTGAGACGGAAGGAGAAAACGAACGATGGCGACTGACCTGAGCGCCGGGACAAGCGCGACGACGACCTCCTCCCAGGACTATGCCCTGGAGATCAAGAACCTGGACATTTTCTACGGAGCCTACCAGGCCGTTGAAGGTGTCACCATGAACATCCCGCGCAACTCGACCACGGCCATTATCGGCCCCTCGGGCTGCGGCAAGAGCACGGTGCTGCGCTGCTTGAACCGCATGCATGAGGCCGCGCCCAACGCCCGCGCCACCGGTATGGTGATGCTGGATGGCGAGAACATCTACGCGCCCGGCGTCGACGCCGTGCAGGTGCGCCGACGCATCGGGATGCTTTTCCAGCGGCCCAACCCGTTCCCGACCTACTCCATCTACGACAACGTGATCTCCGGCCTCAAGCTGAACGGACGTCATCCCAAGAATTTCCTCGACGAGACGGTCGAGCGCACACTAACGCAGGTGGGCCTGTGGGAAGAAGTTAAGACGACCCTTGGTAAGTCCGCCGCCGACCTCTCCGGCGGCCAGCAGCAGCGCCTCTGCCTGGCGCGCTGCCTCTCCGTCACACCCGAGGTCATCTTGATGGACGAGCCGTGTTCGGCGCTAGACCCTATCGCCACGCTTAAGATCGAGGAGTTGATCCGCGAGTTGGAGTCGCAGTACACCATCGTCATCGTGACGCACAACATGCAGCAGGCCGCGCGTGTGGCCGAGAAGACCGCTTTCTTCATGCTCAACCAGAACCGCCGTGGGTCGCTGGTCGAGTACGGCGATACACAGCAGATCTTCACCTCTCCTAAGGACAAGCGCACCGAAGAGTACGTAACGGGCCGCTTCGGCTAGGGACGGCGACCGCTCATGCACTCCAAGACGAGGCCAAACAATAAGGGGGAAGGACTGGCGCCCGTGCGCCGGTCCTTCCCCCTTATTTTTACTTTCTCCCGCGTCGCCTTAGATCGTGATGTCAGACAGGGCCACGGCCGTGTCTAGGCTCTCTTTGGCTCGGTCGAGCGCGGCTTCGTCGTCCGCAGCCTCAATGCGCTCGATCAATGATGCTGACACCGGACCAAAACGGCGTGTGATATCTTGAATCAGCCATGACCGCTTCGCCCGCAAAAGGCCGCGCGCCTCACCGCGCGCCTCACTCCGCATCTCGATATCGTGTATCCACTGCTGGTTGAGTTGCTGCACCATCTCCCTGTCCTCCTCCGTCCAGTCTACCGCTACTTCAACTTGGTAGGGTAGGTCCTTATGGATCAACGCCCAGAGCGCCATCCCCGTATCTTTCCGTAGATTCCCTGTCCGCACACCCGCGATCACCCCTGTGATCGCCTGACGGTAGAGCGCCCGCCGCGCCTGTTCGTCATCCGGTTTTTTCATCATCCCGCTGAGCGCCCGCGCCAGGGGCATCACGTTCGTGGCAAAGTCGGCGGGGTTCAGCGCGGGCAGGCTTACCTGGTAGTACGTCAGTGCGATAGCGACCCGACTCCCGTACTTCTCCTGGTAAGTCTTGTAGCCCTGGGCAGGCCTGGTGGGATAGAGCAGCACAGCGTAAGAAAGCACGGGAGTCTTAAGCGTACGCCGTAACAGCATATAATAGTCCAACATACGCCAGCCTAGTGTACCCCGGCGAGACCGCTGGACTTCGAGATGCACCGTGACCAGACGGGGGGCGGCATTCTTGGTCTGTACCTCGGCCACGATATCGGCGATGCGGGAGTACCAGGCGGGCAAGGCGTCGAAGAGGTCAGAACTACGCGGTGTGAGGATGTCCAGGCGCAAAGTCGCGGCGGTGACGGGTCAAAGGCCTGGAGGAACTGGGCGAGGCCGTCCGGCGTCCCCAACACACGTTTGTACGAGCCGTCGTAGTCAAAACGGTCCCCGGACGTGGAAGCATCCAGGTCGTCACGGTCCACTATCTCCTCGCCACTAAGCTCCCCTACGGCGTTCTCTAAGTTGTCCTCGTCCAACGATAAGCCCCTCATCTGCGCTCTACGGCGTCTGCCATCGGTAAGAAATCGACGTGCCGCCTGCCTCATCGACTGCGCGGGGAGCGCTATTCCCGCGTTATTTAGGCGGGAGAGCTTCCCACACGCTTGATCCAGCGCGCCAGCGAGGCGTAGTCGATGCGCGCCCCACAGCGTTCGCACTGGGCGTAGCGCATACCGCCCTCGTCCACGGGCAGACAGGCGCCGAAGAAGGCGGGGCCGCAGACGTGGATGATCTGCTCGGGGGGGGCGGTGCGCAGCGACCAACTCATGTTCAGTTCGATCGAACCGGTCTCGGCATCGGATTCCCGGAACACGGCGTCCACCTCCTCGTGGCTCTAGCAGCATGAAAAATCGGAAAAAGAACGGGTGATGAGTACTGAAGAAATGCCTGGTGCGTTCCCCGACACGTCCAAGGAGCCCCTTCTCTCAAACGATGCGCGTTATGGCTCTTGTTCCAACAGTTGCTGGAGCGTGCGTCGATAAACGGCTAGATCGCCTTCAGTGAACAAGACAAAGCGTACGAGCGTCAAGGACGTGTCGCCGTATGTAAAGGAGATCGTGGCGCTGAGAGCGATGCCGGCGGCGCGGTCGATGGGAAAGCGGTAGGCTCCGGTGGAGATGGAGGGGAAAGCGATGGATGCTACATGCACGTCGTCGGCCCGACGGAGCGACTCTTTGTAGCAAGAGGCCAGCAAGGCGTCCTCGCCGTGACCCCCGCCATTCCAGACGGGGCCGACCGTGTGGATCACGTAGCGCGAGGGCAGCCAGCCCGCTGTCGTCACGACGGCTTGACCGGTCTTGCACCTGCCGATGCGGCGACACTCCTCAAGGATGGCCGGACCGCCCGCGCGGTGGATCGCCCCGTCGACGCCGCCTCCACCAAGCAGACTGGTGTTGGCGGCGTTGACGACAGCATCGGTCGCCTCTTTAGTGATGTCCCCGCGCGTGAGCACGATCGTCGTGTCCGCGATTGTCGCGTGATCGAAGCCTTCCATGCTCAATGCACGTGGATCGTCACGAGATCGAACGGTTGCCAGGCTGCGTAACCGGGATAATAGGCCAGCACCGTGATGCGGTAGTCTCCCGGCTTGGCGAAGATGTGCGTCACCTGCGTGCCGCTGCCTACGCGCGTCCCGTCGCCGAAAGCCCAGCGCCAAGGGCGCGAGAAAAAGGCATGAGGAAGAGCCTGAGCTACTTCGCGATTATTCTCCGAGAACGTCACCGCTCTCCCAGCCTTCACGGATGTCGCGAACACGAAAGGAGCATAGGCCGCCGGGAGGAGGCGCGCCGACCCGCCCGTCTTGTTCAGCACGGCCAGACGGCCATTCGCCGAGACCGAGGGGATGCCGTCACGCGCGCAGGCCAGCGCCGTCCCTGGCGCCGCCCACGTCGTCGCGGCGATGGCCGCTGTCGTGACGACCCCACTCCCGAGGACGTACCACGGCAGCCCTCGGGAGAACGGGGACGTACTCTTCTCGTACATTTTCAATCCTCGCTTAACCGCACGCCTTTAGGCCCAGTGTATCACCGGTTTTTAATTGACCGTGAGCGTGTACTGTGATCTGACCGTGGTCTGCGGCGCCGTGGCCGCGACGACTAGAACGACGCGCTGCACGCCCGCCATCGGAATGGTGAGGGCGCCTGATCCCGCCGCGACGGTGAGCGGGACGACTCTCACCCCCCCGGCCATATATTCGATGGCCTGTACGGTCCAGTTCGTGGGCAGGACGTTGAAGACCCGCGTCCAGCCCTGCGTCTGCCAGCCTGGCGTGCCGGCGGCGTCGGCGAAACCGACCTCGGGCACGCGCACGTTGTCGAGCGCGAATCCAGAGAGGTTGAAGGCGTCGTCGGTGATCTCCTCGAAGCGGACCAGCACGTGCTTGCCCGCGTAGGGCGAGAGATCGACGCTTTGGTGCAGCCAGCCGTTCTTGTTGGCGACGCCGTCGGTTGAGTAGCCCGTGTAGCCGTTGCCATAGTTGGCGCCGTTGGGGTTTGTGTTGGTTGTGTTCTGGCTTTGCAGCGTCGTCCAGGTCGATCCGCCATCGGTCGACGCCTCGACGTAGACGTAGTCGAAATCACGCTCCACGTTGTACCACGTATCGTACCGCAGCGTGGCGTGGTGGACTTTCGTGAGGTCAAACTGGCGCGTTAGGGTCGAGTCCATTTCGTCGCCGCGGTTGCTCCACCACTCGGTCCCATCAGCGCTGACAGGCGCATTGGGCACGATCGGAACTGTTGCGTCGCCCTTGAACTGGAGCCGCAGCGTCTGTCCGCCGCTTGGTTTGAGTTCGAGGTAGTCGGCGGCATATTGATGCACCTTCTGGGTGCGTGTGTAGGGGAAGGTCGACGTCGAGTTCGTCAACGCCGCGTGGATGCAGCAACCCGTATAGGCCGGGGCGTAGCTGTAAGCGCCGCCGTCGATCGTCGGATCGTCGACGTAGTTGGCGACGATCCACTTGCCGAACGCATCACGTGCGCTATCTTTTGAGCCGAGACGCGCTAACACGTCGTCGAACAGCGTGATGCCGGAGAGCGCTTTATCCGCTAGCACGGCGCGCAATGCACGGTCGCCGCCGTAGTGTTGGTAGAGATACAGCATCCAGAGGAAGCCCGCGCCGTAGTGAGCCCCGCTGGAACTGTCGGTGCAATCGGTGGAACTATAACAGAAGTCGTCGAGTTGCGTAGACGGAGCGAGGGCGAACGATGCGTCGAGACCATCGGCGCTGTAGCCGTTGAGCACTTGCGCCAGCACGCTGGAGCCTTCGTTGATCCAGGTATCGTCGCGCTCGTGCTGATACCAGTGGATCATGTGTTGAAACTCGTGCGCCACGGTGGAAGCGTAGTCCGGCGTGCCCAGGGGATAGGAGGTCACGCTGACGTAGAGCATCTTGCGCTGGTTGCTGTAGGCGTTGACCGAGCGCGGGTACAGGTCTTCCGCCGAGTAGTAGCCGCCCACGCCGGGGAGCTCGGCGTTGAGGATCGTGATGCGTGGATCGCGGTCGATGCCGGGCGTCCACTCCTGACCGAACGCCGCGCGATTCGTCTCGTAGACGTGCGTCTCGAAGTCGTTAGCCGAGACTTTAATCAGCGTGAGCAGGCGCGCACGGTCTCCGGGCAGAGCGTCCTGCACGTACCAGTAGGCATGCGCCGTTTTGTAGAGGAGCGTCGCTTTCATCGTGAAGTAGCCGCTCGTCGCCTGAGCCACGTAGAAAGAATCATCGCGCCCCACGGCGTAGTCGGGAGACGACGCACGGATGTAGGGGGCGATCGGCGTCGTGGTGTGCAGCTTGAGGCGCCGCGTCAGCTCGTAGAGGTCGCGAGCGCCCGGACGGGCGGCGTCGATCGTTTGGAGGTCTCGCGCCGCGCGTGCCGCGATTGATCCTGGTGCGGGCGCCGCTCGATGCGTCGCCGGCGCTGGAGAGCGTCCGCCCAGGCTCGTGATGGTGGTGCGCGACGCCGTGGCCTGGTGAGGAGCGACAGGGGCTTGCTTCGCCGTGGCCGCCGACCGCGCGGCGCGGCGTGGCGCGGCCGGCGGAGCCTGGCGCGGCGATGACGCCGTGGTGACCGCGTGCAACGGCAGCGCCACGGCGGCGGCGGCGACAAGAACGATGAACAGGCGTTTTCTCATCTTAGGTGTAGTCCCTTTCAAGCGGGCCACGTCGTGCATTGCTTTCCGACCACATTGGAGACGTAGACGGAGACCACGGCGACGATACGAGGAGGCGAACGCGGAGCGACCCCGCGCGGGTTCCAGTGTAGCAGTTCCTTTTCTTAAAAGGAGCCCCGTCCTCTTAGTGTCTTAGCAGCATCTATGGGTGCGCGCCACTTTTGCGCGGCTACGGCCAATCCTGCGCGCCACGCACGACGCGCACCACGACGACGGTCTCGTCCTCAGGCGCATAGACGATCCGGTAGGGGTAGCGCAGGACGGGGCGCTCACGCGTTCCCGCGACGTCGCCGACCCGCCCTATAAGAGGAAACGTGAGCAGGCTGCTCGCCGCCTTGAGGATCGTGCCCGCGACGCGGTCCGCGATCGCGGGATTCCTTTTCTCGTAGTAGGCGTAGACCGCCCGCAGGTCCGCGCGGGCTGCCTCGGAGACGACGAGCCTCATGCCGTCGCGCCGTCCTCGTCAAGCACGAAGCTAGGGGAGAGCATGCCGTCGCGCCTAAACTGGGCGACAAGATCCTCTAGGGGGATGACGCGACCAGCGCGCATATCGTCGATCCCCTCTTGGATCATGGCCAGTTCACGTAGGCGACGTATGGCGACCTGGCGCAGGGCATCGACCATGAGTTCGTTCCGCGTGCGCCCCAGCGCCTGCGCCAGCGTCTCATAGTGGTCCCGCACCTCGGCCGGCATCCGTATGCTCGTGGTCACTGCCTCCATCGCGCCTCCTCCATTCCCTTTATACTATCTTTCATAGTATAGCAGGGTAGAGTGGCCCACGTCACCTACAGCTTTCGCGTGCATACATCTATGGTACATCTATTGACACCTTGAACGGTCCCATCTTATAGTTAGTGTGGAGGGCCATAACCCACCAGATGCGCACGCCGTGCGATTGGCGCCGTCGAACATCGTCTCGACCGCTCCCGACCGCCTCGTGTCGCGCTGCATGGTCCACCACCCCACTCGCTTGATTGGAAAAGGCATCGCCGTGTTCTGTCTCTCGCTCTCTACGTGGATGAGGGTCATTATGCGCCGCGACGTCTACGGAGGCCGGCTAGCAGGCTGCCCGACCGTCGTCTCTCCAGTGGGCCAATGGCTTTACCCTATGGTCGCCGCAGCCAGTGCGTGTCCCGCGCTGCGCCGCGTCGTCGACCATGCACTCTCCTGTTCACCGTCCGTCGCGCCGGCATCGGCCGCGCCGGGCTTGTTTGTCCGGCGTCCACGGGCGCCGAAGCCTTGGAGACAATCCTATGAGCACCCTGTCTATCGTCCTCATCCTCGCCGCACTGGCGGTCGGGGTAGGGGGAGGTTACACACTTTCCGTTTTTCTTGCTCGACAACGCGTCCGCTCCGCCGAAACGACCGCGCAGAAGATGATCCTGGAGGCACAGGCCAAGGAAAAAGAGATTTTGCTCGACGCCAAAGACGCCGCGCTCAAGGTGCGTAACGACGCTGAGTCCGACGCCCGCGAACAACGCGCCGACGTGCAGCGCCTGGAGAAACGCGTCCAGCAAAAGGAAGAGAGTCTCGACCGCAAGAACGAAGCGGTCGAACGCAAAGAACGCCAAGTCAGTCAGAAAGAAGAGAAGCTCGACGACCTACGGACGCAGGCCGAGGCGCTGCGCGCGCAACAAGCGTCGGCCCTCGAGCGCATCGCCGAACTCAGCAGGGAAGATGCTAAGGGCATGTTGATCTCGCAGGTTGAGGTCGAGGTAAAGGCCGATGTCGAACGCCGCGTGCGCGACATGGAGGCGCAGATCAAGGCTGAGGCCGATACGCGCGCCCAGAAGATCGTGGGTATGGCCATCCAGCGCGTGGCCGCCGATGTCGTCGCGGAGACGACCGTCTCCGTCGTCAACCTGCCTAACGAGGAGATGAAGGGGCGCATTATCGGTAAGGAGGGCCGCAATATCCGCGCCCTCGAAGCCGCCACGGGCGTCGACCTCATCATTGACGATACTCCCGAAGCGGTGATCCTCTCGTCGTTCGACCCCGTCCGCCGTGAGGTCGCGCGCGTCGCCCTTGGCAAGCTGCTGCTCGACGGGCGCATCCATCCGGCGCGCATCGAGGAAGTGGTGGGCAAAGCGCGGCACGAAGTCGAGCAAGCCATTCGCGAGGCGGGGGAGCGCGCCGCGTTTGACGCGGGCGTGCCTGGCCTGCACAGCGATCTGGTCAAGCTGCTCGGTCGCCTTAAGTTTCGCACGAGCTACGGCCAGAACGTGCTCCACCATTCCGTCGAGGTCTCGTACCTCTGCGCCGTCATGGCCGCCGAGATGGGGGCCAACGTACAGATCGCGCGCGAAGGTGGTCTGCTCCACGATATAGGCAAAGCAGTCGACCATGAGGTCGAGGGGCCGCACGCCTTGATCGGCGCCGACATCTGCAAGCGTCTGGGCAAGACCGAGCGCGTGGTGCATACCATCGCTTCCCACCACGGCGAGGTCGAGCCGCAAACGATCGAGGACTTCATCGTCGCCGCCGGCGACGCCATCTCCGCCGCCCGGCCGGGCGCCCGCCGCGAGACGGTCAGCACCTACATCAAGCGTCTCGAGGCGCTCGAGGAGATCGCCAACTCATTCCCCGGCGTGGAGCGCTCCTACGCCATCCAGGCGGGCCGTGAACTGCGCATCGCCGTGAGACCGGACGAGGTCGACGACCTTAACTCGATGCGCGTCGCCCGCGACGTGGCGCGACGCATCGAAGAGAACCTCGACTACCCTGGCCAGATCCGCGTGACGGTCATTCGCGAGAAGCGCGTGGTCGAGATCGCCAAGTAGAGAGAGTCCAGGCCCAGGAAATAGACGGGACGGAGGGAGTACGCGGATGCGCGTCTTGTTTATCGGCGATGTCTTCGCCAAGCCGGGACGCCGCGCCGTCGCTCTGCTCTTGCCCCGCCTGCGCGGGGAGTTGGCGCTGGACCTCGTCGTGGTCAACGGCGAGAACAGCGCCGGTGGGGCAGGCATCACCCATGCCACCGCGCGCGAGTTGTTCGCCGCCGGGGCCGACCTCATCACCACGGGCAACCACGTCTGGCATCAACGCGAGGCCTTGGCTTACCTGCCCACGACGAACCGCGTGTTGCGCCCGCTCAACTACCCACCGGGAACGCCCGGCGCCGGCGCGACGGTCTGCCCCGTGGGTGAGGCCAAGACGCCGGTGTTGCTGCTCAACGTGCTGGGCCGCGTCTTCATGGCGCCGCTCGACGATCCGTTTCGCGCGCTCGACGAGGCCTTGACGGGTCACGAGGGCGCGGCCAAGATAATTATCGTCGACGTCCACGCTGAGGCCACGAGCGAGAAGCGCGCCCTCGGATTCTATCTCGACGGGCGCGTCTCGCTCGTGGTAGGCACGCACACGCACGTGCCCACCGCCGACGCACAGGTGTTGCCGCTCGGGACGGCTTACGTCACCGACGTGGGCATGGTCGGCCCGCTCCACTCCGTCATCGGCGCCGCGGTCGACCCGGTCATCGCCCGCTTCCGCACCGCGTTGCCGCGGCGCTCGGAACCCGCGGACAGCGTCGCCGTGCAGTTCAACAGCGTCCTGACCGAGATCGACGACGATACAGGCCGCGCCCGCTCCATCACCCGCGTCGACCACGTCGTCACGCTGCCTGGCGCGAGCTAAGCTAGCGCCCACATTGAGTATTCAGCGGTGCGCAGCACGGCTGGTGATGTCGAGGTCGTCGTCACGGACGGAATGCATTGGATCGACCTAGCCGATACGCCCGCAGGGGAGGCGCTTGACTAGCGCTAGCGTATCGAGGAATCCGTATCGTCTTGCGGCTCAGTCTGTACGCGCCGTAATGCATCTTCCATGGCCTGGATGCGCACCGCAAGGCGGCGCACCTCGTCCTCTACCTGCCGTTGTCGCTCCTCGGCCTCTAGACGGGCCATAGACTCCCGTCGCGCCTGCTCCTCCGCGCGTCGCGCCTGCTCCTCCACGCGTCGCGCCTGCTCCTCCGCACGCCGCAAGTGCTCTTCTGCTTCCGTGGCGCGGCTCTGCGCCAAGAGTTCCCGCAGCGGCGCCAGCCGCCCGAGCGCGGGCGTCCATCCGTCGTGGTCGCGTACCCGTAACAGCGGCCCCTCTACAAAGAACGCCAGA
>JAABUX010000490.1_pt1 | contig 67970 bp, 49 predicted proteins | sample 5561851 | NCBI WGS metagenome assembly JAABUX01 (sample SAMN10711883, study PRJNA513361) | rock metagenome | isolation source: Antarctica rocks | place: Antarctica: Victoria Land, Richard Nunatak red sandstone | collected 2016-01-03
CTTTGCCCGCATCCGTGGCTATGTCTCTACCCTGCGCAAGCAGAGCATCCCCGTGTACGCCGCGATCGAGAGCCTCTTCCGCGGTCAGCCTCTCCTCCCTACCCTTGCCTGACCTGAACAGTTACGTCCAGGCAACACATCTTCTTGAATCAGAGTCGGGTGGAACAGGCGGCGGCCCTGCCGCGCGGGTGCTCGATCTTGCCGGGGCCATGCCGGTGGAGGCGCGACGGTTGGGCTATATCACCGGTCTCATGCACAACGCGCTGGCCGCGCCCACCGACCTGCCCGAGTTCCAGCCAGAGCCGATCACCGCGGAGGACATCGAGCGGTGGCGGAGGGGCATCGCCGGTTTGATCGCGATGGTGATGCGCAAGGGGCGCGACCGCATAGACGGCTTACCGGTGCGCGAACGCGACCTGCTCGGGCCGGTCGCCGATGGCGAAGCTACTTTCCTCGACATGATTGACGGGCTGCACGTCCTGGAGCGCGAAGGGTGCTGCAAGACGCGCTGCCACGGCGACTACCATCTCGGCCAGGTGCTCAAGACCGGCGACGACTATATGCTGCTCGACTTCGAGGGCGAACCGGCGCGGACGTTGGCCGAGCGTCGGGCTAAGCACTCCCCCCTCAAGGACGTGGCCGGTATGTTGCGCTCCTACAACTACGCCGCCTACGCGGCCCTTCTAGAGGTTTGGGAGGCGCGGCGGTCGGACGAGGCGGAGCGCGTTGAACTGGAAGGTTGGGCGCTGGCCTGGGAGGCAGCGGCGCGCACGGCCTTCCTGCGCGGCTACGTCGAGGCGACGCGCCTTCACGACGGCCCGCGTTTCGTGCCCGTCGACGACGCGGCCTTCCACCAGGTGGTCAGGATCTTTGAGGTGGAAAAAGCGTTCTACGAGTTAGAGTACGAGTTCAACAACCGTCCCACCTGGGTCGCCGTGCCGGCCAGCGGACTGTCGTCTATGCTGCGGACGGAGGCCAATGTCCAGCCTAGCGCGACGTGAGCGTGACGTCGCGGGCGTAGCACCTGCATTATCGTTTGAGGGCAGGAGTGTACGGGGACGATAGTTTCCGGAACCCTTCCCCGTGGCCCTTATCCTCGTCATAACAAAGGCGCCGGGCGAGCCGAAGACACGAAAGAGGAGCGTTACATCTTTGGAGGAGCAACCATGACCACACCTGCCTCAACGGGAGCCCAACCGCTGCTGACCGACCACGACCTCTACCTCTTCAACGAGGGCTCCTGGCTGGACTCTTACAAGAAGCTGGGCGCCCATCCACGCACGGTCGACGGCGTGAAGGGCGTCAACGTCGCCGTGTGGGCGCCCAATGCCGCGCGCGTCAGCGTCATCGGCGACTTCAACGGGTGGGAGCACGACTTCACGCCGCTCTACTCACGCGGCGCCAGCGGCGTCTGGGAAGCCTTCGTTCCGGGGATGAAAGACGGCGACCTCTACAAGTATGCCGTCGACTCGCGCTACAAGGGCTATCGCAGCGCGCGCGCGGACCCTTACGCCTTTTATGCCGAGACGCGTCCGGGCACGGCCTCAATCGTCTTCGACATCGAGGGCTACGCGTGGGGCGACGACGCGTGGATGCGCCAGCGCGCCGCGAGCGACGCCCTCTCGCGACCCATGGCCATCTACGAAGTCCATATGGGCTCGTGGCGGCGCGGAGACGGCGACCGCTTCCTGACCTACCGTGAACTCGCGCACGAGTTAGTCGCCTACGTGAAAGAGCACGGCTTCACGCACATCGAGTTGCTGCCCATCACCGAGCACCCCTTCGACGGATCGTGGGGCTATCAGGTGACGGGGTACTTCGCGCCGACGAGCCGCTTTGGCGCCCCACGCGACTTCATGTATTTTGTCGACCATTGCCACGAGCACGGCATCGGCGTCATCCTCGACTGGGTCCCCGGCCATTTCTCTAAGAACGCCTACTCCCTGGGCATCTTCGACGGGACGCATCTCTACGAACATGAGGACCCGCGCCAGGGCGAACACCTTACCTGGGGCACCTACATCTTCAACGTCGGGCGCCGCGAGGTGCTGACCTTCCTGCTCTCCAACGCACACTACTGGTTCGAGGAGTACCACCTCGATGGGATGCGCGTCGACGCCGTGGCCGCCATGCTCTACCTCGACTACGACCGTGGACCCGGCGATTGGACGCCGAATCGGTATGGCGGGCGCGAGAACCTGGAGGTCGTGGACTTCTTGCGTCGCTTTAACGATACGGTACACGAACGACACCCCGGCGCGGTGACCTGCGCCGAGGAGTCGACGGCGTGGCCGGGCATCACCAAGCCGTCGCGCGAGGGCGGCCTCGGCTTCGACTTTAAGTGGAACATGGGGTGGATGCACGACACGTTGGCCTACGTCGCGCGCGATCCTCTCTATCGTAGGCGCCACCAAAACGAGATGACCTTCTCGTTTACCTACGCGTTCTCCGAGCACTACGTCCTGCCGCTCTCGCACGACGAGGTCGTCCATCTCAAACGTGCGCTCATCGAGAAGATGCCGGGCGACGACTGGCAGCGCTTCGCCACGCTGCGCGCGCTTTACGCCTTCATGTACGGCCATCCGGGCAAGAAGCTGTTGTTCATGGGCGCGGAGTTCGCGCAGCGGCGCGAGTGGACAGAAAAATACTCGCTGGACTGGGACGTGCTCGACGGACTAGGCGGCCAGCGCCACGAGGAGATGCGGGGATTCGTCACACGGCTCAACAGGCTGTACGCGTCGGAGCGCGCGCTCTTCGAACTTGACGCGTCCCCCGACGGCTTCGCCTGGATCGACGGCAGCGACGCCGAGTACTCGGTTATAGCGGTTCTGCGCAAGGGTAAGAACGAGCGGGATACGATAGCTATAGCCGCCAACTGGACCCCCCTAGTGCGCTACGGCTACCGCATCGGCCTACCGTTGGCCGGCCGCTGGGTCGAGGCGCTCAACAGCGACGACACGCGCTACGGCGGCTCGGGCGTGACCAACAGCCAAGATCTGACGACCGACGAGGCCCCGCTCGACGGCTACAACTACTCGCTCACGCTGACCCTGCCGCCGCTGTCCGTCCTCTGGCTCAAGCCGGAGCCCCTTGAGGACGTTCCCACGCTGGAGCCTATCGCGGAGGTGGAACAGGACCCTCCGACCAAGCCGAAGGGCAAGTGAATGGGGCGGGCGTCGATCGCGTCAGGGACCTCCGGTTACGCGTTGTTGGATAAGCCGATGCCGATGTGGACGCGGAAGGGCGCGCGGCGCTCCTCCGCGCCCAGCGTGGCGACCACGACGTAGGAACCCGTGGAGGCGAAGGGCAAGGCGACCGGTACGATGAACATGAGGCGCTGTTCGGCGCCCTGGTCGATGTGCGGCGGCCTGCCCGTCCTAAAGCCTGCCTGCACCTGCATCAGGTCGCGCCCGTCGGCGTCTTCGACGCGCAAGGTCACGGCGTGGTCGGCGTTAGTGGCGTTCCAGGGCACGATCACGGCGATGGCGATGGAGAACTGCCCCATCTCTCCGAGCTGGCGCAGGTTCAGCACCTCCCAGCCTCCACCCATGGCGTAGAGTTTTCCGTTGAGCACTTCGGCCCGGTCGGCCAGCAGCACAAAGTCGATGCGCGGCGTTCTCTCGTCCATCACCTATGTCCTTTTCCTGGCGCTAAGCATACACGAGAACGACGGCCCAGGCACGCCGTCCTGTGCGGGTCGCCGCTCTTTCTAGAGCACGGTAGTGGGGACGCGCACGAGGAACGCCATGACCGCATCTCATGGGACGAGCGCGTCGAAGGCGTCGATGTCGCGGCGGATGACGTCGAGGCTTTTCGTCCAGAAGGCGGGTGCGCGCACGTCGATGTCGAAGCGCGCGGCCAACGTCGCCGCGTCGTCCAGACCGGTCGAGGAGAGCAGGTCGTCGTAGCGGGCCACGAAGCTAGCCGGATCGGCTTCATACTGCGCGTAGAGGCCGAGGCCGAACAACTGGCCGAACATGTACGGGTAGTTGTAGAACGACGACGAGTAGTAGTGCGATTTCACCGCCCACATGTAGGGGTGCAGCACGCGCCCATCCAGGCCGTCGCCGTAGGTTTCGCGCTGCGCGTCGAGCATCAAAGCGTTGAGGTCGTCGATGGAGAGGTCGCGTTTCTGGCGCATCTCGAACAAACGGCTCTCGAACAAGAAGCGGCTCGTGATATCCACCACGATCTGGCAGGCGCCCTGGAGTGAGGCGTCGAGCAGCGCGAGACGGCCTTGCGGTGTGGCCTGGCGCATACCAGCCTGCGTCACGATCGTCTCGCAGAAGGTGCTGGCCGTCTCCGCCAGCGTCATCGGCGTCGAGCGCTGCAAGGGCGTGCGTGCGGCCAGATTCAGGTTGTGGTAGGCGTGGCCGAGTTCGTGGGCCAGCGTCGAGACCGCGTCGAAGGTGGGGGAGTAATTAGCCAGCACGCGTGACTCGCCGTCGCGCAGATGGATGCAGAAGGCGCCGTCGCGCTTGCCCGGTCGCGGCCCCGCGTCGATCCAGCGCTCGTGGAAAGCACGCTCGGCCAGGGCGCGCATCTTTGGCCCGAAGCCGCCGAACTGCGTCACGATAAAGCGCTCGGCGTCCTCCCAATCCCACGACTCGTCGAGCGAACCGACGGGGGCGAAAAGGTCGTACCAGGCCATCTTCTCCACGCCCAGCGCGCGCGCCTTGATCGCGAGGTAGCGGCGGAAGTCGGGAAACGAGTCATGGGTCGCCTCCATCATGGCGTCGAGCGTGGCGCGGTCGATATTGTTGCCGAACAGCGCCGCGTCGAGCGGCGAGGCCCAACCACGTTTCGCCGTGAGCGTGTTGATCTGTCCTTTGATGGCGTTGAGTGCGGCGGCGATGGGCAGCGCCGCGCCGGTCCATGCCGCGATCTCGGCGTCGTAGGCGCGCGCGCGCGCCGCACGGTCGGCGTCGTGCGCTAGGTTGCGTATGGCGCTCATCGGCAGGGACTGCGTCTCACCCTCTATGTCGACCGGGACCGCGAGCTGCGAGGTGAACGAGTAGTAGAGTTTGCTCCACGCCGTCGGGCCGGTCAGCGCCAACTCGTCGGCCAGGGCTTCTTCAGCAGGCGACATCAAGTGGGCGGCCTGCGCGGCGGCCTTGCGCAACATGTAGGCGTGGGCGGCGGCCATGCTCGACCGCGTGATAAGAGCCTCGACGTCGAGGGAGCCGATCCAGGCCACGAAGCGGGCGCCGAGTTGCGAGAGCTTGACCATCTGCTGTTGCAACTCGCTCTGGCGCGCTTGGGCCAGGTCGTCGCGCGAATCCGTGGCCACGAACGAGTAGACGTATACATAGAGGGTCGAACTGCTCTTCAGCACGGCGTTGTAGGCGGCGACGACCTCGTCGAAGGCGCCCACGGTCTTCTCGTCGATCGTGGACGACGGGGAGGCGTCTACGCCGCGCTCGTCCCAGAGCCGGGCCAGGCGCTCGACATCCTCGGTCATAGCACGGAAGCCGCCCTCGAACTCAGGCGACGACAGACCGGGGTAGACCATGGTCATATCCCATTGCGGCAGAGTCGTGGATGTGCTGGTCATAAAATAGCGCGCTCCTCCTTTTTGTTTCTTTCCCACTGTACCAGGGACGTATTATAGGCAGAAGCCTACGCTATTGGGCGGCTCCAGTAATGACGGGAGCGTCATGATCCTGCTCGGCGTTTTCACGGTCAAGCAGGTGAACTGTGCATCTCGCTCAACAAGTGATGGGCCACGACGAGCAGCGCGGCGTCGCCAGCCCGGTTCTTTCTAAGGCCGGCCGTCACGGCGATGTCCTTGGAGAGCGCTTAAGTAAACGAAGGGGCGCCCAGTCTTCGACCGTGCGCCCCTTCCACCACCACGTCCGACGGCGTCGACGGCTTTACCGCTTTTCCGGGATCAGCGTGTAGTCGTCGAAGGTTCCGTAGAGGCGCTCGCCTTCCGGCCCGTAGGTGACCGCTTGCACCAGGTACTCTCCACCGACGAAGCAGCCGCGCCACGACTCACCGCTGCCGCCAAACGACTCGGCCTTGTCGCCGCGGGAGCGGATGGCGTTGACGCCGATCTTGTAGGCGCGGAGCTGGCTGACCGCGCGCTGGCAGGTGCGCTCGTCGTCGCAGGCGATCGAGGCCACCAGCGACCCACCCGACACGTTCATCTCGTTGATCATCTCTTCGAACCTATCCACCACCACGATCGTGTCGATCGGCCCAAACGGCTCGTTGTGGTAGAGCGAGCAGTTGCGCGGCACGTTGATGAGCGCCGCGGAGGCGAGGTAGGCCGATGTATCCTGGCCGGGGATGAACATCTCCGGGTCGATATCGCCCTCGAACAAGCTGACGGCGCCCTTGCCCAGGGCTTCGACGTACATATCGCGCAGCTCCTCGCACTTGCTGCTGTTGATGAGTGGGCCGAAATCGAGCGCTGGCGGGGTCGTCTCAGCGCCGCGCACCATCAAAGGGTGGCCGAAGCGGAGCGACTGCAAAACCGGCAGATACATGGCCAAAAACCGCGGGAACAACTCGCGCTGGACTACGTAGCGCGGGTAGGCCGTACAACGCTGCTTGCCGTACTCGAAGCCCTTCTTGATGAGCTTGGCCATCATATCCCAGTCGGAGAAGTTCCAGACGCCCCAGGCGTTGACGCCCTCCATCTCCAGCATGTAGCGCTTGTGGTGGTCGTAGAGCGAAGCGGCGATGTCGCGGCCATTGGCCTTGCCGCCCACGAAGGCGAGCGCGGCGATGTTCTCGTTGCGCACGAGCGCCTCACTCAGGCGGCCGCCCGAGCCGCTGACCAGCGAGACCGGCAGCCCGCAACGACGCGCCAACGCCAGCGAGACGGTCAACGCGCAGAGGCCGCCATCGCTCGGCGTCTTGGCGATCACGGCGTTGCCGCAGAGCATCTGCACCAGCAGCGCGTGGACGAGCACGGAGAGCGGGTAGTTCCACGAGGCGATGTTGGAGACCACGCCGAGGGGCGTGCGCCCCGCGATCATCCCTTCGATCTCAGCGACGTACCACTCCACGCCCGAGATGCAGCGATCGACGGAGACCTGCGCCTGCGCGAACGGCTTGCCTATCTCCCAGACGAGTAGGTAGGCCAGCAGCTCGCGGTTCTCCTTGAGCAGGTCCGTGCAGGCGGCCACGCGGCGGCGGCGCTCGTCGAGAGGAACCTTGGACCACTCGTCGTGTTCGTCGGCGGTGTAGCGCACGGCGCGGCGCGCCACGGCGAGGTCGATCATGGGGAAGTAGCAGAGTTCCGTGCCGTCGCACGGCGAGACGAAGCGCTTGGGCGCACCAGGGTAACACCATTCACCCTCGATGAGGTTAAGTACATGCCCTTGCGCGTCGAACGCTTCGGGCACGAGGTCCTGCGCCTTGCGGTAGAGCGTGGCCCACTCCGCTCCCGGTACGATATGCGGCGCCGCGTTCGCTGTCACGTCCTGACGACGGTTGTCCGCTGTCGTCGACGTCTCTTGCGTCTCGCCCTCTGAAATCGCCATGCTGGTCTTCCTCCTCAATGCGAACAGCGCGGTTACTCAGACTAAGCGCCGCGCTACAACGGCTGGTCAGTCATTCTGAGCACAGCATACGCGATCGCGCTAAGCGATGACGGGGGCAACGCACCGTACGAACCATCCAGACTCCCTCTCTGTCTCATGGTATTGAGTGCGAGTCAGTAGGGAAAGGCTCACGTTAGGTACGTGCGAGCACGAGGCGGAAAAAGTCGACCAGGCGGTCGGCGTGGTAGTCGAACGTAAACTCCTGGCGCCGCGTCCAGACGTTCTCGCGGAGCGCGGCCACGTGCGCGCGGGCGCGTAGGCTCCGGGCGAGGTCAGGCACGTCGCGCCCGAACAGGCCCAGCCCACTTTCGCGCACGAGCGTTTGCGTGGCCACGACGGCGGCGCCATTGTCGTACTGGAGCATGGGGACGCCCGCGGCGGCCAGTGTGGCGATGCGCGCGGGGTAGTTCAAATCGTCCCAGCCCGCCCGGCTCAGGTCGCCCCCGTTCTCCGACCGGAAAAAGTGCAACCACCCGGCGTCGTAGCGCGAAAACTCCTCGACCCAGTGCTCCTGGTCCACGTTCGGATGCAGGTGCAGGTGGTCGGGCGCGAGGGCGCGCACCTTGGCGATCCACGAGACCCACTGGCCCTGCGTGAAATCCCCGTAGAAGTGCAGGTGGATGTCTTCCGCCGCGAGGTCGCCCACCGTCCCGGGATGCAGGCCGATGGGCCGGCCCGGCACGACGGTGTGGATGGCGCCGTCTTCGTCCGAGAGCAAGGGCGAACGCTCTTGCCCGGCGAACCAGTCCCCTTTGGGCAGGTCGCCGTCGAGCACGAGCGAGGGAACCCGTCCCACCGTTTGCGGGGCCGTGAGGGCGAACCAGTCGCGCATCTCCGGCGACGAGTAGATCGCGCCGTCGCAGCGCGCGTACAGCGCTATAAGTTGGGGCCAGAGGCCCTTTTCCAGGCAGATAAAGGGGCCTTCCTTGAAGTGCCACACGAAGGGGATGCCGGGGTTCTCCTCCAGCACGTGAAAGGCGAAGGCGACCGTCTGCCAGTTGAGCTGCGCGTAGATGAGGTCGGGCTTGAGCGCGCGCACGGCCTCCTGCCAGCCGGCGCGCGGCAGGTCGGAGACGTGGCCGAAGGGCAGCGGGCCGACCGCGTTGAACCAATATGGCTCGGGCGTCCACAGGCCGTGAAGGGTATGGCCCCGCTCTTCGAGCGCCAGCACGCGCTCGGCATTGTAGGCCAGTTCGCCCACTAGTACGATAGATAAGCCGTCGGCGGCGGGGGGAGTGTCCTGCCGCTCACGCATGGCCCTATAGCGCGTAACCTCGTCGACGGCGTTCCCCGTGGAGGAGTGGAAACGCAGCGGCGCGGCGACGTTATAGCGTGAGCGGAAAGGGTTTACGCCGCCGAGCGGCTCCCGCATCACTTTATGCCGCTGCGCGGGGTGGTCGACCCACTCGCACGAGATGGCCCCGGCGCCCACGAATGAGCCGCGGTCGCGCAGCTTGGTCCAGAACAAGCGGTCCAGGTCGTCCGACTCCAGCGCCGCGCGCTCGATCCAGCGCTCCGACCTGCGCCGGTGGGCGACCTGCACGAGTTGCAGGGGATAGCCCTCGACCGCGCCCGTCGAGGTTTTGTTGTAGTGATGGCGCACGCCGCTGTAGGCCAACACGGCGTCAGGGTCCGCGTCGAGCGCGGCGACGAGAGAAGCGAGGTGATCGCGGTAGAGCACGTCGTCGGAGGGCAGATACGCGATGAGCGGGGCGCGCGCGGCGTCGAGGGCGTAGTTGAGCGCGCGGCCAAGCCCTTCATTGCATGGGAAGCGGTGGTAGGACACGCGCGGATCGTCAAGGTACGGCGCGAGTGCTTCGCGCGTGTCGTCGGGCGAACCGTCGTCCACCACGATCAACTCCCACGCGGAGAGCGTCTGCGTTTTTAGACTCTCCACGGCGCGCGGAAGGAACGACGCCTGGTCATAGGTCGGCATCAGCACCGAGACGCGCGGGTCCATTAATCCGTCAAGCCTTCCTCTATTCGTTTCGACGGACGACTATGCCGCCGACCGGCATCGGCTCCACGTCGTTCTTTCACGACAAGGCCACATGGAGCCGGCCTAATCTCGTGTGGGTCAATCGGACGGTGCGTCTGTTTGGTCCTCGCGGAAAGCCTGTATCTCGTCGCCGTGCTCTTCGGACCAGCGCAGCACGACCGAGAGCGGCTTCGACCAAGCTCTTACCGCGGGATGTCAGAGCATATTCGACGCTCGGGGGTACAGTCGCGTAGATCGTGCGCGTCAGCAGGCACGACGCCTCTAACTCGCGCAGAGTCTGCGTCAACATCTTCTGCGAGATGCCGCCGATACGACGCCTAAGCTGGCTGTAGCGGTGACTGCTATATTTCGCGTCCGCTGTCTCCAAACGACTCCTCGTTAGGACGGGCGCGGCACGCCGATGGGATTAGGGTAGGGCATACCACCTTCGACGGAAGCGATAGCGTGGGCGAGCGGCAGGACGAGACCGTAGAGCCGCGCCGTCTCCGCGTCGCCGAGGCGCTCCCAGGGAACTAGTGCGAGGTCGTCCGTCTTCTCCTCAATCGCGGTATGCAGCGCGCGGCCCGCCTCCGTGGCCACACCGTCGGGGGCGACTAGTCCTCGCGCCGTCAGACGTGCCTGCGCCTCCGCCCACTCCTCGTCGCTCCAGCCGCGCAGGGGTTGAGTCAGCGCACGATCGATGGCGCCCACGGCCGATTGCAGCACGAGGGCGGCGCAGCCGTCGACGCCGTGGGCGACGAGAGCGGCGACATGGCCGTCGCCGCGGTGTTCGCGCACGAGCGTCGCGCCGTGCCAGAGCACCAGGTGCGGCAGGTCGGGCCACTCCACGGCCGTGTGAGCGCCGTAGAGAGAGCGTCCATCGACGCCGACGCCCTCAATAGCCCGGCGCAGCAGGGCCGCGGCCTCGACCGTGCTTTGCGCGTCGACCCCGGGACCCAGGAGGCGGCGCAGGGTGCGGTCCGCCACGTCCATGCGCACGTCGAGAAGATGTTCTGGGGTGCAAAGACCCCAGGCGGTAGGAATAGCGCGCTCGACCATACGTGGGTGGAAGTTGTAGAAGGCAGCCGTCACCACGGGAGCGGGGGGGACGCCCAGCGCGGCGGAACGAGAGGCGAAGTAACCCATCCAGCCGCCTTTCAGCCCAGCAGCGGCGTAGAGATCGCGTGCATCCGGGGAAAAGTAGACGACAGCGTGGCAGGGTTCGAGGACCGACCAGAGGCGACGGGCGATGCTTCTATCCATAAGCATTATGGTAGTGCGCCGCCGTATCCCCCGTCAAGTACGGTCACCCCGCGTCCGCGCGCTTACGGTATTGACAGGGGTTTGGTTTCGACGTAAAATTTAGCGTAAATTAAGTTGTGGATGAGTAAGAGTACAGGAAGGCTTGCGACGTGGTTGCAGCGCAGTCGACCGTCCGTGATTTAAGGCGACGCAGCCGTCGTGTCGTCCTGGAGCACCTCTATGTCGATGGGCGGACGAGCCGTCTGGACATAAGCCAGCGGTCTGGCCTCAGCACGGCGACGGTCACCAATGTCGTCGCCGCATTGCTCGGCGAGGGCGTCCTCATCGAAGATGGTAGCGAGGACTCCGAGGGCGGTCGGCCGCGCACGATCCTCGCCGTTAATCCAACGTACGGCTATTTTGTCGGCGTCGATGTGGGTGAGACACATATCTGTATCGAACTCTTTGATCTGACGCTGCGTTCATTGCGCTCGGTCACGCACCCGCTCGGGGTCGACGACTACCGACCGTCGAGCGTCGTGCGCCACATCGTCGCCGGATTGGATGCCGTCCTTAGCGACGCCGCCATCCCGCCGACCAGCGTTGTCGGCATCGGCATCGGCGTCCCTGGCATCGTCGAGCGCACCACGGGCGTGCTCGTCCACGCACCAAGTTGGGGATGGCGCGCCGTACCGCTATTGGCCATGCTCACCGAGCATATTGCCGTGCCTATCGTGCTCGACAATGGGGCGAAGGCCATGGCCCAGGCTGAATTGTGGTTCGGAGCCGGCCGCGGCGCGGATGACCTCGCCGTCGTGCTCATCGGGACCGGCATCGGCGCCGGCATCATCACCCAGGGTGCGCTCTATCGCGGCGCGACGAACGGCGCCGGGGAATGGGGGCACACCACGCTCGCGCTCGATGGGCGGCTTTGCCGCTGCGGCAGCCGCGGCTGCCTGGAGTCGTACGCTGGCGCGGCCGGCATTATCACCTCCTGGCGCGAGGTCGCCCCGCGGAGCCCCCTCCTGGGCACGGTCCCTGCCCAGGAGGAAACGATCGCGGCCCTCGTCGCCGCCGCGGCGCGGGGCGACCCCGTCGCGACCCATGTGCTGGAGGAGACCACGCGCTATCTGGGGGCGGGAGTCGCCAACCTCATCAATCTGGTCAATCCACAGCGCATCGTGCTGGGCGGATGGGTCTCTCAGCAGATCGGTCCCTCCATCTTGCCGCGTTTGCGGGAGGTCGTCGCCTGCTATGCTCTTGAGCAACCTTGGAGCGCGACCACGATTGTACTGGGGCAAGTGAGACCGGATGCGGTGGCTATGGGCGCGGCTACGCTCGCCCTCGATGTGTTCTTAACAGAGGCGGGCGACGACCGGAGGCGGCGCTCCCGCCACGCGGCGGCGCGCGTCACCGCGTAGGAACGTCGAGCCGTGCCTACCAGCACACCTCATTAGGAAAGGAGGAGCACACCCGTCCGCACACGAGACCTAAGAGAGGCTGTTCTCCACAAGTAAAGATGACAAAGGAGTCGTTATGAAGGTGTTATCAACGGGCGTACTATCGCACGATGCCTGGCGGAGCGGACGTTCGCTCGCCGTTCTTCTCTGTATCTTGGGGGGAATGCTCCTCCCTCAAGCGGTCTCGGCGCGTGTCGCCCAGGCCGCCCATACCCCGACTTCCCCTATGAGGCCGGCGATCAAGGCTGCCGGCCAACGAGACTTCGGGCCGAACGTGTATATCTTCGATCCCAGCATGCCGACGAGCCAGATCCAGGCCACCGTCGACGCCATCGCCCAACAGCAGGTCGACAACGAGATGGGCGCGCAGCGCTACGCCCTCCTGTTTAAGCCTGGCGTCTACGGCACGGCGGCCAACCCACTCGACTTCCAGGTGGGTTACTACACCGAGGTGGCTGGCTTGGGCCTGTCTCCGACCGACGTCACCATCAATGGCCACGTCGACGTCTATAACCGATGCTTGACCGCCAACAACTGCATCGCTCTCGACAACTTCTGGCGGTCGCTCTCGAACCTGACCATCAACGTCATGGGGCTGTCCGGCTGCCGGGCGTCGGGCGACTTCTGGGCTGTCTCGCAGGCGGCGCCCATGCGGCGGGTCAACATCATTGGCGGCAACCTCACGCTCATGGACTACTGCACCGCCGGTCCGCAGTATGCGAGCGGCGGCTTCATCGCCGACACTCAGGTCGCTAGCACCACCATCAACGGGTCGCAGCAGCAGTTCCTCATCCGGGACAGCGCGATCGGTGGCTGGTCCAACGGCGTGTGGAACCAGGTCTTCTCCGGTGTCATAGGGGCGCCGGCCCAGTCTTTCCCCAAGCCGCCGTACACGACGCTGGCGACCAGCCCGACGAGCCGGGAGAAGCCGTTCCTGTACGTCGACGCGTCCGGCCGCGCCAACGTTTTCGTGCCGGCTCTGCGTCACAACGCCGCGGGCACGACGTGGGCGAACGGGCCCGCGGCAGGCTCCTCGCTCCCGATCGAAGACTTCTTTATCGCACGGCCAACGGATGAGGTACAGACGATCAACGCGGCGCTGGCCCGTGGCCAGAACCTTATCTTCACGCCCGGCATCTATCACCTTGATCGGACGATTAAGGTTAAGCGTCCTGACACGGTCGTGCTGGGTCTCGGCTTCGCCACGCTGACGCCGGACAACGGCATCGTGCCGATGAAGGTCGCCAACGTGGAGGGGGTAAAGATCGCGGGCCTGTTGTTCGACGCGGGACCGGTCAACTCGCCGGTGCTGCTGCAAGTGGGCAGCGAGCGCACGGAGAAGCGCGCGGAGGACGGACAGGCCCGCGCGCACGACGACTGGAACGATCCGGCCGACCCGAGCTCGATCCAGGACGTGTTCTTCCGCATCGGCGGCGCTGGAGCGGGCAAGGCGACGACGAGCCTCGTGGTCAACAGCGACAACGTGCTGCTCGACGATGTCTGGGCCTGGCGCGCCGACCACGGCGTCGGGGTAGGCTGGACCGTCAATACCGCGGATACCGGCGTGGTGGTCAACGGCGACAACGTGACGGCCTATGGCCTGTTCGTGGAACACTACCAAAAGTACGAGGTGCTCTGGAACGGTAACAACGGTACGGATATCTTCTTCCAGAACGAGATGCCCTACGACGTGCCGAACCAGGCCGCCTGGATGAACGGCGCGCTGAACGGTTACGCCGCCTTCAAGGTGGGGGACGACGTGACGACGTTCCAGGGCTACGGGATGGGCAGTTATTGCTTCTTCAACGTCGACCCCACGGTCAACGCCTACCATGCCTTCGAGGCGCCGAACGCGCCGGGTGTGCAGTTTCGCGACCTGCTGACCATTTCCCTGGGCGGTAACGGAACGATCACCCACGTGATCAACGACACCGGCGCGACGGCCCAGGGCGCGGCGACCACCCCGGTCGACCTCGTCAGCTATCCCTGAGGCAGGCCGCGTCTCCCAGACCAGAACGCCGGCAGGCCCCTGTTCGGGCCTGCCGGCGTTCTAGCGCACCGCACTTCAGAAAACCGTCATCGCGCTGTCGCCGCGCTACGGTGAAGCCTCACTCTAGATCGTCCGGAGTAGTGTGCAGCGCAACGTCGTATCAGGAATAACTATGCGTGCGATCTACGATTATGGAAAGCTTGACAGCCCTTTATTTTAAGCGTAGACTAAGCTCAAAATAAAGATGTGAATGCAACGCGTCGTCGAACGGGCCGCGGCGCCGCGACATCCCGGCTGGCCGCTTAGGGCTTTGAGCGACGACATCGGCACGTCGTGCTGAGGCCCGTGTGATGGGTGCGTGCGCGAGGAAACGGGGAATCTGAGGGAGGGGGCTCTTACACAGATAGTGTCGTGGAAGCCGTCTAGCAAGTAGACGTACTGTCATACCGTCCGAAAGATGTACTACGTGGATGTAGTAGATGTATCGCACCGCATAGATGCGGAAGGAGTCACAATGAAGATGTTGTCGACGCGAGGACAACGGCGCGTCGCCGGTCGACGTACGCTCGAACTCTCCCTCGTCGTCTTACTCTGCGCGCTGCTAGGGGTAGTGCTCCCCTACACGCGCCCTACTGCTACGGTCCACGCCGCGGGCGTGCTCCTCTCGCAGAATCATCCGGCCTACGCCTCCTCCGTCGAGTCGGCCGGGACCCCCGCCTCCGCCGCGGTAGACGGCAACACCGGCACTCGCTGGAGCAGCCAGTTTAGCGATCCCCAGTGGCTCTACGTCGACCTCGGCCAGGTCGCCACGATCAACCAGGTGGTCTTAAACTGGGAGGCCGCTTACGGCAAGCAATACAGGATTCAGGTCTCTAACGACGCCCAAACCTGGACCACGGTCTACACCCAGACCAACGGCGTGGGCGGGGTAGAGACGCTCAATGTCAGCGGGTCGGGGCGTTACGTCCGGCTGTACGGCACGGTTCGGGGTACAGGGTACGGCTACTCCCTCTGGGAGTTCCAGGTCTATGGGAGCGGCGCCGCGCCCAACTCAACGCCGACGGCGCTCCCTACTCCTGCGCCGACAGCGACTCCTGTCGCTACGACGATCCCTACGAGCAACCGCCCCGACTTTGGTCCGAACGTGCTCATCTTCGACACGTCGATGGGGAGCACGACGATCCAGAACCAGTTGAACTCGGTGTTCACCACTCAGCAGTCCAACCAGTTCGGCACGCAGCGCTACGCGTTGCTGTTCAAGCCGGGCAGCTACAACGTGGACGCCAACATCGGCTTCTACACCTCCATCGCCGGCCTCGGCCAGTCGCCCGACGACGTCGTCATCAACGGCAACGTTCACGTCGAGGCCGACTGGGCTAACGGCAACGCCACCCAGAACTTCTGGCGGTCCGCGGAGAACATGGCGGTCGTGCCCCCGTCGGGCACGGATCGGTGGGCTGTCGCCCAGGCCGCGCCGTTCCGCCGCATGCACGTACGCGGCGCCCTGGACCTCGCGCCCGCTGGCGAGGGCTGGGCGAGCGGCGGCTACATCGCCGACACCAAGGTCGACGGCCAGGTGTCGTCCGGGTCGCAGCAACAGTGGATCACCCGCGACAGCACTATCGGCAGCTGGTCTGGGTCCGTCTGGAACATGGTGTTCTCGGGCGTGGTCGGCGCGCCAGCTCAGCACTTCCCGAATCCGTCGTACACGGTCCTTAACCAGAGCCCGGTAACCCGCGAGAAGCCGTACCTGTACATCGATCAGGCCGGCAACTACAACGTGTTCGTGCCGTCCCCGCGGCAGAACTCGTCCGGCATCACCTGGGCCGCCGGCGCCACGCCCGGCGCGTCGATCCCGCTCAGCCGGTTCTACGTCGCCAAGCCTGCCGACAGCGCCGCCACCATCAACGCCGCGCTAAGCCAGGGGCTCAACCTGCTCTTCACGCCGGGCATCTACCACGTGAATCAGACGATCAACGTGGCGAACCCCAACACGGTGGTCCTCGGCCTCGGCTTCCCGACCATCGTCCCCGACAACGGCGTCATCCCCATGCGGGTCGCCGACGTCGACGGGGTCAAGCTGGCGGGACTGCTGTTCGACGCCGGTCAGACCACCTCGCCGGTGCTGCTGCAGGTCGGCCCGACGGGCGCCGCGGCCAGCCACGCCGCCGACCCGACGTCCATTCAAGACGTGTTCTTCCGCATCGGCGGCGCTGGCCCTGGGTCGGCGACGACGAGCTTGGTGGTCAACAACAACGACACGATCATCGACCATATCTGGGCCTGGCGCGCCGACCACGGCGCAGGCGTCGGCTGGACCAGCAACCCGGCGGACACGGGCCTCATCGTCAACGGGGCCAACGTGATGGCCTACGGCCTGTTCGTCGAGCACTTTCAGAAGTATGAAGTTCTCTGGAACGGCGCCAACGGCCGGGACATCTTCTTCCAGAACGAGATGCCCTACGACGTGCCAAACCAGGCTGCATGGATGAACGGCACGCTGAATGGCTACGCGGCGTATAAGGTTGCGAACAACGTCGCCAGCCACCAGGCCTGGGGCGTCGGCAGCTACTGCTACTTCAACGTCGACCCTACGGTCAACGCCTACCACGCCTTCGAGGCGCCAAACGTCGCGGGCGTAACGTTCCACGACTTGCTGACCGTCTCCCTCGGCGGCAAGGGCACGATCACCCACGTGATCAACGACACCGGCGCGACGGCCCAAGGCACATCCACCATCCCGGTCTACCTCGTCAGCTACCCATGAGCTAAACCCGCGCTTGTCCCGGCCCTCCACACGGCGCCCTGCCGTGAGGAGAGGCCGGGACAAGCTCTTGCAGCGGAAACAACAACGTTGAACTGCCCCACTCACGAGCTTTTCTAGCGCGTCTCCGTATCGTCTAGTCCCGCGTCGACGGCGGCGCGGTCGCCTTCCCGCTCCACTTTTCCGCTGCGGGCGTCGGTCATGGTCTCGCCTGCGGCGTCGTGCGCCTGCTGATGGGCTAGTCTAGCCTCGTGACCGGTCCCCACGACCGGCTCCGAGGGCGGCTGCGCGGCACGGTTCGGCTCCCCCGGCGACTCCAGGTTCTCGATGCCGTACGCCTCGGGGTTGGTAAAAACCGGATCCTGCTCCTGCGACATAGTTTCGTCCTCACTTTCCCTTTTACGGTACCATGCAGGACATAGGCCGAGTCTAACGCGCACCTGGACCATGTGGCCGTCGTCAAACGCTGTCCGATGTGTTTTTTCCCTGCGGAGCCGGCGGCTGCAATATCGCTTTAGGATCTGGCAGAACTTCGTACCTATCGTGGACTGGCGCGCAAATGTGGTTTTCAGTCAACGATCAATCGCATGTGAGTAGCGTGTACTGTTACGGTTCACCGTAGTCATGGATGCGTCGTTCCTGGGGACGATCAGACGGCGACGTGGTGGTTCACTGTCAATCCATTACGCGCACATTCTGTACACCTTGCTGGCTCTATAAGAGCCAGCAAGGTGTACGCTAAGTCGGTGATCTGGAATTGACTGAGGCATAGAAGTTATATCGAACTAACTGATCTATCCTGTTAGCTGCGGAATGTCCTCTAACGAAGAGTTTGTGTTAATTCTTTGTGTCCTGCGTCCAGCAACGGAAGGACAGAATAAATGAAGCGCGCTACCGTTGCTTTAGTCGGAGTATGCGTCATTTTCCTTGTCGGACTTGTCGGCTGCTTGCTTGGTTCGCGATCGCCTTCTCTCCTTGTGCATACATACACGCTGGCACAAGTATACAGAGGGCTGCATCAGCAGCCAAAATCGTGGGCTGGGCATATAGTTGTGGTAAATGGCTCCATTCAGACCGTCCAAGCCTCAAGCTCCGGTCCAAGTCTACTTACCCGCGTCAATTATCTACATCCAGCTTCAGGGGTAAATGTTCGTCTTCTACTCGTTCCACCAGGTGGACGTGTGAATCTGCGAACTCTCTCTTTTATGCAGTCACGAGTGCCTTCGCTGTCTCTCAGCCCTCAGCTTCCAGTTTCACCTGCTAATCCTCTGCAACGTTTTTTGCAGCAAATACCAGTAATCAATCACTGGTTTCAAGCAGATACATCGCAAAGCTGGCAAACTGCGCATACGTTTCGTATCAAGTTGCTATCTCCGCCACAACAAGCCACACTATGCGGCAATACATCTTGTCCAGATGCACTACTATTGCAGCTGTGGTAGTAGCACTGTTGTCGCATCGGCTACGCCGACGGTATGAAATGGCGTGCCCGCTCAAGCCGACCTGCTTGCCCTAGCCTGCGTGGCAATCGCCGGCATCTTTGTCGTCCCACGCTATACGACATAGCGGAAGATCCTATCTACTCTGTCAGAGATGGCTGAAAATGCACTACGGAGTGACGGTCAAGTTGCACCAGGAGTGCAGGCGCTTCCGTTGAACGACCTCGACACGCACGACGGCGTCGTGATGGACGGGCTCGAGGCGGCGGACAGCGGCGTAGCTGACGGGGTGGCCGTGCTATTCTTCTAGGCGGCCACGGATCGTGACCATCTCCACGCTGCGGGCGCGGTAGGCGGCGTCACCCGCGCGGCGGTGCTGTTCGACTACGCGCAGTCGAGCGTGACGGCCTACGTCCGCGCCCTAGAGGACGACCTCGGCGTGCCGCTGTTCGAGCGGACGGCCCAGGGCATGGCGCTCACCAAGGCCGGTACGCGCCTGCTCACCTACGCCGAAACGATCCTGCGCCTGGCCGACGAGGCACGGGCGGACGTCCAGCGGGAGGGCGAGCTGCACAGTACGCTGACGATCGGGGCCTCGGAGTCGCTATGCGCCTACCGCCTGCCCGACGCGCTCACCGCCTACCAGGTGCGGTACCCGGACGTGCGGCTCACCGTGGAGACCGGTCCCTGCGACGCGCTGTACCAGGGGCTACGCGAGGGGACGCCCGACATGGCCGTGGTCATGGACGAGCCTAGACCGTCGGGGCCGCTGGGAGGGCTCGTCGCCGAGCCGCTGTGCCGCGAACCCACGCTGGTCCTGGCCCCGCCCGGGCATACCGTAGCCCGATCCCCCGCGCGTCGCCCCAACCGACCTCGTGGGTGAGCCACTCATCGTCACCGAGGCGGGGTGCAGCTGCACGAACTCTATCGTCGCTGATGAGGGGAGCGACGTGCTATGCTTTTAGAACATGATCTTCTTCCTTGTCGGCGCCCACCGCGCCTGTAACGGGACATCCAGAAACACGTGAGCAGCCCAGTCCGCGACCAGTACCTGCGCCTGAAAAAGCAGTTCCCCGATGCGATCATGTTTTTTCGCCTGGGGGACTTCTACGAGATGTTCGACGACGACGCCGTCGTCGGGTCACGCGAGTTGGGTCTGCACCTCACCAAGCGCGACTTCTCCAAAGGGGAGCGCTCTCCTATGTGCGGCGTGCCCTACCACTCCGCCGAGACGCACCTTACTAAACTCGTGCAGCGCGGCTACAAAGTGGCCATCTGCGAGCAGATCGGCGACCCGCGCACGAGCAAGGGCATCGTGGACCGCGAGGTCGTGCGCGTGGTCACGCCCGGCACGGCCATCGAGCCCGGACTAGTCGAGGCGAAGCGCAACCGCTACCTCGCCGCCGTGGTGCTGAAAAACGACGACGCGGGCATCGCCTACGCCGACGTGACCACGGGCGAGATCACGACGCTGGCCCTGCACGGGCGCAACGTGGGCCTGCTGGTGGAGCGCGAACTCGCGCGCATCAGCGCCGCCGAGGTGCTCACGCCGCTGGCCGAGGGAGGAGACATGCCCTCGTTCAACGTGAGCGACGCCTTCGTCACACCCTTCGAGGGACGCTACTTCTCTCTCGACGCGGCCTCGCGCGCCATCGCCAAGTTCTACGATTTGCGCTCGCTCGACGGCCAGCCCTACGCCGGTTCGCCCCTGGCCATCGGCGCTGCCGGCGCTCTGCTGGCCTACCTGGAGCAGACGCAGGGTTCGCTGCTCTCGCAGTTACGCCCTATCACCGTCTACGCCCCGGAAAACTACATGGTGCTCGACGGGCCGACGCGGCGCAACCTGGAGATCGACCAGACGCTGCGCGGCGCCGCCGAAGGCTCATTGCTCTCCGTGCTCGACCGCACGCAGTCCGCCATGGGCGCGCGCCTGCTGCGCCGTTGGGTGGGAGCGCCTCTGTTGCAGCTCGAGCCGCTGCGCACGCGCCAGGACGCCATCGCCGCGCTCGTCGCCGACACACAGTTGCGCCACACACTGAGCAACGCGCTGAAGAGCCTTCCCGACATAGAGCGTCTGAGCGGCAAGGTGCTCCAGAACACCGCTCTCCCGCGTGACCTGATCGCCTTACGCACGACGCTCGCGCGCGCCGCGGCGTTGCGCGAGACTTTGGAGGCCCGGGGGCTGGCCCTCGACCGGCCCGTGGAAGACCCCGCGGGCGCCCCCGACCTCGGCCCGTCGCTCGGCGCTCTCACCGCCCTGCTCGACGGCTGCGCGGACGTGTGCGACCTGATCGCCGCGGCCATCGTGGACGAGCCGCCTCCTCAGGTCAAGGATGGTCGCTACATCCGCCCCGGCTACTCGCCAGACCTCGACTCCATCGAGGACGCGGTGAAGGAAGCGCGCCAGTGGATGGCCGCGCTGGAGAAGGTCGAGCGCGACCGCACGGGCATCAGGTCGCTCAAGGTGGAGTACAACAAGGTCTTCGGCTGGTACATCGAGATCAGCCATGCCAACCAGGCCCTCGTGCCCGCCGACTACATCCGCAAGCAGACCCTCGTGGGCGCCGAGCGCTACATCACGCCCGAACTGAAAGAGAAAGAGGCCCTGGTGCTGAGCGCGGACGAGCGCCGCGCCGCCATCGAGACCGGGCTGCTCGCGAACGTGCGGATACAGATCGCCGCTCAGGCTCCGCGTCTCCAACGGACGGCCGCGGCCCTGGCTTCCCTCGACGCCTACGGCTCCCTGGCCACTGTGGCCGTGGAGCGCGGCTATACCCGGCCTACGCTGGACGAGGACACGCGCCTGGAGATCGTAGATGGACGCCACCCCGTGGTCGAGGCCACGCAGCGCGAGACGCCGTTCGTGCCCAACAGCGTGACGCTCGACGCGCAGGCCGAGCAGATCCTGATCTTGACCGGCCCCAATATGTCCGGCAAATCGTGCTTCCTACGCCAGACCGCGCTCATCGCGCTCCTCGCGCAGGTCGGCTCGTACGTGCCTGCCGCGCGCGCGCACATAGGCATGGTGGACCGCATCTTTACGCGTGTGGGAGCACAAGACGACATCGCCACGGGCCGCTCGACCTTCATGGTGGAGATGGTGGAGACGGCCACGATCTTGAACTCGTGTACGCCGCGCTCGCTCCTCGTGCTCGACGAGATCGGGCGCGGCACCTCGACCTACGACGGCGTGGCCATCGCGCAGGCCATCGTGGAGCACCTCCACGACACGCCGCGCCGGGCCGCGCGCACGATCTTCGCCACGCACTACCACGAACTCAACGCCCTGGCCGACCTGCTGCCACGCGTGCGCAACGCGCGCATGAACGTGCTCGAAGAAGGCGACGAGGTCGTGTTCCTGCGTAAGGTCGTGGCGGGCGGCGCGGACAAGAGCTACGGCATCCACGTGGCCATGCTGGCCGGCCTGCCCAAGGACGTGGTACGCCGCGCGCGCCATATCTTGCGCGAACTGGAGCAGAAATCGGCGCGGGACCGCGAAGCCCTCGACGCGCTGCAACTCTCGTTCTTCACCGCGCCGATCGACCAACTGCCGATCGACATCGACATCGACCTCGCGCCGCTTCCCCTGCTCAGCACGGCCGGGTCGCACGCGGGGACGTCGCGTCCCGACGTAGATCAAATCACCGCGCCTAAACCCGCGCTCGACCCCGCGCTGGCCGGCCTCGTGGCCGACCTCGCCGCGCTCGACGTCGACGACCTCTCGCCCCGTCAGGCGCTCGCCGCCCTGGCCGATCTGCACGCGCGCGCGCGGGAGCATCACGTCCCCCACCACTGAATCGCGGGCAGCCCTTCTCGTTCGTGAAGGCACGATTGTTGCTCCTACGCTTTCCCGTGGGCCAAAACACGGAGAGCGGCCCACGGTTTTGCAAACGACGCGCCGTTCGCGCGAGAAGGGGCAGCTCAGATGAAAGCGGTCGTCTACAAAGAACCCTATAGCGTCGCCGTGGAAGCGGTCGATGACCCGCGTATCGAGGCGCCGGGCGACGTCATCGTCAAGATCACCACCGCCGCGATCTGTGGCAGCGACCTGCATATGTACGACGGACGCACGGGCGCCAAACCGGGTACGGTGTTCGGACACGAGAACATGGGCGTGGTCCAAGAGGTTGGACTGGGCGTCGTCTCGATCAAGAAGGGCGACCGCGTCGTGCTGCCGTTCAACATCGCCTGCGGCTTTTGTTTCAACTGTCTGCGTGGATTCACCAGCGACTGTCTGACCATCAATCCTCAGGGTCCGCACGCGGCCTACGGCTACGTGGATATGGGACCGTTCAAGGGCGGTCAGGCCGAGTACCTGCGTGTGCCCTACGGAGACTTCAACTGCTTGAAGCTGCCAGGGACGCCCTTCGACGAGATGGAAGACGACTTCGTGATGCTGGCCGATATCTGGCCCACGGGCTACCATGGGGCGGAACTCGCGCAGGTGCGGCCGGGGGGCACGGTCGCCGTGTTTGGCGCTGGCCCGGTCGGCATCATGGCGGTTCTCTCCTCCGTCCTCAAGGGCGCGAGCGTGGTCTACTGCGTCGACCGCGACGCGCAGCGCCTCAAGCTAGCCGAGCAGGCGGGCGGGACGCCGATCAACATGAACGACGGCGATCCGGTCGAGCAGATCCAACAGATGCGCAAGAGCAATATAAACATCCAGAACGCGCTGCGTCCCGGCGAGGAGAAGCTGACCGGCGTGACGCACGGCATCGACGCGGTCGGCTACCAGGCGCGCAGCGACGCCAATCCGTCCACGGAGAACCCTACGCAGGTGCTCGACGATCTGATCCGCCTGGTCAACCCCACGGGCCACCTCGGTCTCGTCGGCGTCTACAACAACAACGATCCCAGCGGGGTGGACGAGAAGGCCAAGCAGGGCGTCTTCGAGTTGCCCTGGGGTGCGGCCTTCGGCAAGGGCTTGAGCATCGGTATGGGCCAGGCGCCCGTCAAGCGCTACAACGAGTACCTGCGCGACCTCATCGTGATGGGCCGCGCCAAGCCCAGCTTCATCGTCAGCCACCGTCTGCCGCTCGACGGCGCCCCGGACGCCTACAAGCACTTCGACGAGCGCGGCGGCGAGTACACCAAGGTGGTCCTCAAGCCCGAGCTAGCCGCCGCCGGAGCGTAACACGAGACCGCGCTGCGTCGACGCCAACGAGACCGGGGACGGGCGTTGGCTAAAACAGGGCGGGCGGGAAAAATCCCGCCCGCCCTGTTTTTGTGTAGCTGCCGCCTCGTCTCGCTGGCGTCTTTAGGCCCCTACGGCGAAGGCGCGATTCCTCTCGAGCGCGCGACCACGCCGTAGAGCGGGTCGCCGCGACGCGGCCGCGACGTAGACGTCTCCGGCTCGTCCCAGCCCTCCGACGCGGCGAAGTAGCGCTCCACCAGTGAGACGTGCCCATCGTCGTCGAGCGATTGCCAGATAGCCACGGCCTTGGTAGGGAAGCAGCGGTTCGAGAACGTGACCACGAAGGGCGCGCCCGGCTTCAGTACTCTACGCACCTCGGCGAATACGGCCGTCGGATTGGTGAGGTACTGCACGGAGACGCAGCAGCCGGCGGCGTCGAACGTGGCGTCGTCGTAGGGGAGGCGCGGGTCGGCGTTGAGGTTCTGGACGAACGATTCGTCGAGGCGCGAGTTCGCGCTCAACTCGCGCGCGTTCATGCCGTGACCGACCACCCGGCCGTACGCTATCTCGGCAGGGAGATGACTGACCCATGACCCCATCAGATCGAGGATGACGCCGCCGGGAGGAAAGAAGCGGCGGTAGAGGTCGGTCACGGCACGGATGGCGCCGTCGTCGATGTGCGTGACGAGGCGCGGCGAACGATAAAACTGATCGTCGGCGGACTCATCGGCGCGCCGAAACAACTCCCTGGGCAACCCTGCCTCGTGCATCTTTCTTCCTGTCTGCTTCCCTTGCCGTCACCCTACCGTACCAGGGCGCCTTGAGGTCCGGCAAAAGCCCGCGTTACGGCGTTATGGGCTGACCCATCCCTTAGATTGCTCTCCTCCATCGTTAGAAGAGCCTCCCAAGAGCGTCTTATGCCGTCGTTGCGCGGGCTTAGAGACGATAGTGCAGCCGACGAGATAACGCCCGTCGACCCAGCCCGCGAAATCGCCTGCCCCGCCGTGATAGGACACGTCGGTCCACACGCCCTGCGTGTGCATCACCCTCAGGGCCATGCCCTTGGACAGGCGATCGATAGCAGGGTAGCTGTAGTCGGGGCCGCTGTACACGACCCCGCCGGCCCGGCTGCTCTTGAGTCTCTCTCCCCCGGCCACGTTGAGGCCAGGCAACGGCGAGGACGTGCCGAACGAGGTCAGGCCGCCCGGCAGAACGGCGAGCGGGCGCGTCGCCCCGGTGTAGTGAGACAGCCAATAAGGATCGGACAGCGTCGTCAGTTCCACGCCTGTCTTGAAATTGTCCGCGCCGATGATGGCGCCGCCGCCAATGTAGAGCGCCACGTGCGACAGGCCCGCCCAGACCGTGTTGGAAAAGAAAATGAGATCGCCCGGCTCCAGCGACGCGGGGTCGACGTGGGGATGCGCGGCGTAGGCGGCGTTGAGTTCGTAGGGCACGTCGATGCCGGCCCGCGCATAGAGGTAGTGGACGAGGCCGATGCAGCTAAAGCCCGTGCGCGGATCGTCGCCTACGTGGGCGTAAGGCGCCCCGAGCAGTGAGCGTGCGTGCGCGATCACGCCCGCGGCGACGGAGGCAGGCGCCGCGGGCGCCGCCGCCGCTGGACGCGGCGGCAGGACGAGAGCGCTCCCCAAGAGGGACGACGCCAAGGCGACGCACAGGACGGCGCGCCGTAGATGAACGCGGTAGACAGGCGGCGTTCCGCCTACGGCCAAACACGATGGCGAAGAATGCACGAGTCCTGGTCCTCCAACCACACACGATGTCGACGGGCCAGAACGGCTCACCGAACGCGACGGGGAACGCAGGGGGCGCTGATGGAACGCGCCGCGTAGCCGCTAGGCGGAGACACACGCACCACAATGTAGCCAAGCATACGGCTTAAAGGGACCGTTGGGCATGATGTAGAACTCACTTGGCGCCGATACGGAGGGGGGTGTAAAAAAGAAACGAGGGGGTCGAATAGGTCCTCGCCAAATATAGAACCTTTGTTCTATAATGATGACGCGCGACCTAGAGGGTAAGATGTTGGCCCTGGCGCCTGTAAGGAGATGCGACGATGGCGATGACCATAGCACGACGACCGTACGACGACGCCCATCCCGTTCCACGCCAGCGCGCCGCGACAGCGGTTCCGCTACGCCCTCTGGCCCTCGCTTTGATCGCGGGAGGCGCCCTGCTCCAACATGCTCTGGTCTCCGCGCCAGCCGAGTCGCGGCTCGCCGCTCCCACGACGTTCAGCGCGTCCGCCGCGTCCGCGTCGCTAGCCACGACGGATGCATCGCGTCTCGCGGTCTCGGGAGGACGCTTTACGACGGTCAGCGCCATCCCCCAGACGCCCTCCCGCGTCAGCGCAAATGTCGCGCCGGCCAATGGCCCAAGCGATCGGACCAGGACGGCGCCGACGCCTCTTAGCCTATCCACCACGGCCAAAGCCACGACTAAGGCGACTACGCCGGCCCCAGGAGCCACGTCTCCTCGAACGGCGACCGCCGCGGCCCTCGTTGGGACATCGGCAAGAGACCGCCTCTTGGCCTCCTCCATCAACGACGCCTTCGCGACCTATGCACTGCCCTATCAGATCGAGAGCGGGCTGATCGTCGAGGTCGGACGCCAGTTCGGCATCGACCCCGCCATCCCCGCCGCGCTGTTCATGCACGAGGACGGCAACATCAACAACCGGTCGATGTTTCCACAGCACATGAACTGGCTGCTCTACCACACGCACAATCCGGGCAACATCAAATGCATGTACGATCCGTGCTATAACGGCTTCCAGGTCTACCCGACCTACCGTGCCGGCATCCTCGATTGGTTCCGCCTCTACGACCACTACTACTACGACCTCGGCATCCACGACCTCAGCCGCTTCGTGGCCACCTATTGCCCGCCCAACGTGGATGGCAACGGCCCGCCGTCCGGCTACCAGTCGGACGTGCAGATGATCGCCACGCGCATCCACACGGCGGCGGGGTTATAGGGCCTCGCCGGCGAGGAGCGTGACCTCCGCGTCGATCGCCGTCTTGGCCAGCCCCCACGTGGCGAAGACGGAGGTCTCGCGCAGGCGGCGCTGCGCCGGGTGCGTGCGTCCGTTGGCCGAGCCTCCCGTGGCCACGATGAGGGCGCCAACCGCGTCCAGCGCCAGGGCGAACGCCTCGGCCCGCGCCGAGGCCAGCCGTTGCTCCGCCGCGTCCTTATCCTCGGCGCTGCCTCGACCCACGACATCGTCGTAGAAAAACGCGCGTGCGCGTCGTAGGCGACCATCCAGACGCCGCGCGGCCTCCGCGGAGGCGGCCGCGGAGCGCTTCTCGGCCAGCGCGGCGAGGTCGTCGACCGAGGCGCGCGTCAACCCGAACAAACACGCCGCCGAGGTTTTGTTAGCCCCCGCGCGCCGCGACGGAGATTCGATAGAGACGACAGCTGAGCGCTCCACCACGAGCCTGTCCACGACGGCCGAGACGGTGCCCGCGCCGTTCATGGCCACCAACGGCATCGCGGGGTCGATGCGCAGGTGCGGCCCATCGGCGAACGGCGTCAGCGCCAGCAGGACGCGCCCGTCGGGCAGCGTACCGGCAACGATTAGATGGTCGAACAGGTGATGACCGGTCATCCAAGGAATCGTTCCATCGAAGCGGTAGCGTGCGCCATCGTCCAGCTCGGTCGCCGCCAGCACGGGCGGACCCGCGCGGCGCGTATGGGCGATGCCGAAGCCGCACCACTGGCTCCCCGTCGCCAGCGCGGGCAAGAGCGCCTGGCGCAGGTCGACGTTCTCCGACGCGGCGACCATCGCCGTCGCGCCGTAGTGCTGCGCCAGGACGAACGGCGTCGTCCCGTCGCCGTAGGTCAACTTCTCCAGCACGCGTAGACTCAGGCTCTCGTCGCCGCCCAGACCACCGGCCGCGACCGGCGCGGTCACACCAGCCAGCCCTGCCTCGGCCAACGCGGCCAGCGTGTCACGAACCGACGACACACCACGGTCGATATCCGCCGCGCGCGCGGCCAGCAGCCCGCGCGCAAGCTCCTCGGCTCTACGCAGCGTCCCATCAGGAGTGGTGGCGCGCATTGACTTTGTCTGAGCCGCATCCGTAGTCGTCATCGTGGGTCGTTCTCCTTGAGACCGCGTGGTGGTCAGAATCGCCGCCGCGTCGCGGCCCGGAGCGACTGAGCAGCGCTCTACTTTTCCTATGCATCAACTCGTCGCCAGGGCGTCCGAAACGGTACTATGGAGACGTTGTGCTGGTTGAGTGTACCAACCCTCTTGTCGTAGCCGAGTCTGGACGAGCACGCTACGACAGCGCCGCTTCCTGAAAAGCCAGTGAGGCTTTGCCCCGTTCACGCGCCCGCGACAGGCCAGGTGAGGAGGCGCCGCGCCGGCTGGTCGAGGAGGAAGCTCAGGCGATGCTTACCACCCCAGCCTGAAAAAGCGGAAGGGGTTGCCTGGTCGCCGGACAGCGGCGCGGTGCGTTCGTTAGGGGTTCAGAGCCACCGCGCGCGGGAACCTCTTGTTGATCGCATCGAGATCGAACGCCTCTGGATCGAATGGTCCGCCCACCCACTCTAACAGCGTGTCGTGCTCCGAATCTCGCGGATCGGCCATCGCACGTAGAAGACTCTCGTATCCCCAGGGACCGCCGCAATCCTCAGGCGGGCAGGCGCGTTTGCCTTTAAGGCAGTACGGATAGTGCGTATCTAGATCGGGCGGGATAATTTTTTCCAACGCGACCACGTGCTCCCAAGAATCCCCGAAGTCATACTCGTAGGATATTTTGGCGGGAGGAGCGGACAAGACTTGCGCGACCGTCACGTCGTCTTCGTCCTCCATATCCAGTTCCCATTCTGGGTCAGGACTCCCGTACTGCGTTCCGTTCGCGGTAAAGGCGTGCAGGTGATAGTTCTCCCAGCCCATCACTATTTGTAGAACGTCGTGCAGTTCCCCTAACGTCGTCTCTCCAGAAACCTGTATACGTCGCCAGATCGGTGGACGAATGCCTCTGAGGGTCACTTTCAACTGATACATCTGAGCAACGGTCTTGGCGCGACGCGCCATGGCATCATCTCCTTACTCGCATCACTGCTTGAATCTTAAGGGGCCGCTCGTCCACGTCGCAACCACCTCATATCAACCATGGTTTAGGAGCGGGGTGATCCTAGTTTCTCATCTTGTCTCTAGGGATGAAGCCTTCAACGCGAGAAAACGGGAGTGCGAGGCCATTAGCCCTATTGACGCTCACGCGACGAGCGGTAGACAGGACGAGCGTCCAGGCCCGCGTGCATTAGAATGATGCTGGGATCAGCGCTCCTCAACGTCCGGCCAGCACGGCGTCCTGCGCGGCATAGTCGAGCAGCCCCGCCTCTATGTTCTCCTGCCGATGGTCGCGCTCCCAGGCCACGGCGCGGCGCAGTCCCTCGTCGAAGGAGACGACGTCCTCGACGCCCAACTCCGCGCGGATGCGCGTCGTATTGGTCACGAGGGCCTGCTCCATCGCCGCGTCGCCCCACCAACGCAGCGCCAGGGGCAGCGCCGAACGCTCGACCACGGCGACCCGGCCGTCCCAGCCGGCCGCGCGGCCTATCGCCTCGACCCAGGCGCGCTCCTCGGGCGCATCGTCCTCGCCGACGTTGTAGAGGCGGCCAGCAGCACGCGGATCGGTCACGGCCCGTGCGAGGGCGGCGGCGACGTTCTCGACGTAGCCGTGCGTCCCGCGCCAGCGCGCCATAGTCCGATCGAGCAGGATGGCGGGGCGCCCGTCGTCCATGAGGCGCAGATACAGCCCCAAGCGGTGTTGGTAGTCGCGCGGGCCGTAGACGAAGGGCAGGCGCAGCACCGTGCCCGGCAGCGCGGGGTCGCCCAAGACGATCTTCTCGATGGGGATCTTGTCGTATTTGGCTCCGTATTCGGCGGGGATGCCCGGTGTGTCACGATACGGGTACAGCAACTCACGCACCGGTGCATCCTCGGTCAGGGGCATCGGCTCCGGCGGACCAGGCTCCGACTCGTGGAGCCGGCCGTAGGCGCGGTAGACGTCCACCGAACTCAGCACGACGGTGCGCCCGGCCAGACCGCGAAAGACGTCGACGAGCAGGCGCGCCTGATGCTCGAACGAGGCGCAGGCATCGAGCACCACGTCGGGCGCGAACCGTCGAAACGCCTCGACGTGGTCGCCCAACGTCTCGCGGTCTCCCAGGATCTGCTCGACCGCTGGCACGTCCGTCGGGTTGGATATCCCACGATGAAAGACAGCGACCTCATGCCCTTGAGCGCATAGCTGCTCCACGGCGGTCAGGCCGATAAAGCGGGTTCCACCGATAACCAGGATGCGCATAGTCTGCCCTCCCTCGATCCTACCTGGAGCCGTCTATCGGCCTCCTAGCTCCTACTATATAGACTTTTTGCTTATTTTACCTTCCATTTGATACGCTCATAGCATATTTACTATGTAGAGTGTCACGGAGGCAGACGCCGCGGAGAGCAGGGTGGGACCAGCGATAGGTAGAGCGGCGAGGGAAGACATCTCGGGCGAGGGTGCGACTGCCTCGTGAAGGTCCGTCTATCGGATGAGGCCCAGCGCGACATCGACGCGCTCTATGCGTACTATGATGCGTGGAACGACGCTGTTGCCGATCGCATCGTCGCGGCCCTCCTTGGCTCCCTGCGCGGCCTGGGGCATTTTCCGCTACTGGGCAAGTCGGGGCGCTATTCAGGGACGCGCGCGCACATCGTGCTGCGCTACGGTTACCGCATCACTTACGAGGTTGACGAGGGCGCCGCAACGATCGGCGTCATCCGCATCCTGCACCGCGCGCAGCGCTGGCCGCCAGAGACGCCGATCGAGGATAGCAGCACTGGCGCCTGGGCGCCGCGGTCGACAAATGGGTATGCGACCCGTACGCATGGGTGACGAGCCTCGCGCCCGGCGACAGGGGAGCTTTACCCTTGCTCGCTGGGCGCGGCGCTATAGTGGCCAGGTGGTGCTAGTGGCCGGGGACGGAGATCGAGCCGACGGCGCCGATCTTGGAGAGCGCCCACGTGGTCGTCAGGCTGTACGACTGGCCGCCGTAGGCCCCTTTATACGATCCGGTCGCGTTCAATAGGGCGTGCGTGGCCACGTCGACGTCGATCGTGTTGGCGTAGCGCGTACTGCCGCCCCCGACGCTCGCCGCGCCCGGAGAACTGACGCCCCACTGCACCGTGTAGCGGTCGGCTAGGCGGCCGTCGACCGTCACACGGCTAAGAAAGTGCGTGTTGTACGTGGTCTGCGCCAGCGTCGTCCAGTAGCCCAGCGTCGAGGCGAGCAGCGGCGCCGCTTCTTGCTTGCCCGCCGCGCCAGCGTCGATAAACGTGCCGCCTGTCCCTATGTAGAGGTGACCGCCGACGTAGTAGATCACCGTGGCCGCGCTCCCGGACGCCGCGCTGTAGGTGAGGCGGTAATCCTTGCCATGCACGTCTTCGGTAAAGGCGACGGCGACAGGAGCCCCTTTATTGATGACGTAGACGATGCGCGAGGACACGTGGTAGGACGGTAGTTTGGCCAAACTGGAGAACAAGGCCGTGCCGCCGGGGGGCGGCGGCGCTGCCGATGCTGGAGAGGTCTGGAGCGCGGCCAGAGCGGCGACGGCGAACGCGGAAACGGCGAACGAACGGACGGAAATGGTGCGAGACACTATCGATCCTCTCAATAGGGAATGGCGCCGCCCCGGCATTGTTCCGTGGGCGAGGCGTTGAGGCTGCACTACTAGTATAAAACGACGATAACTCGTTTTTTCGGATACGGTCTCGTGATATAACCGTGGGAGATGTGTCGTCGTCGTACGGTCCCCCTCGACCGCGACGCCGACCGGAAAGCGTTTTTGTGACCACCGGCCCGATCGACGCCCCGCCTCGCCTGAGCCGCCTCTCGCCAACCGACGTGTCGCAGTTTCTGCGTCTCGAGCAGTGCGAACGCTACCTGCGGCTTCAGTTGCACGCGCGCGCGGGCGACGGGCGCTTGTTCAAGGCCGAAGGGGTCAGCCCGCAGGCGATCCCGCCGCTCTTGACGCGCTCCGGGGCGGAGTTCGAGCGCACGGTGATGGAGTCGGTGACCTCTTCCTATGCTCCGCGCAACATCCGCGACTTCGCGGCGCTCACGCGGCCACGTACCGACGCCGCCGTGGACAACGAGGAGGTCGTGGACCTGGCGCGGTCGCTGCCGCGCGGCGGACCGCTCTTCTTGTTCCAGCCGCGCCTGCTCGTCGACCTCGATGGATGGGCCGTGCGCGGAGACGTCGATATCCTGCGCCTCGAGCGCGACCGCGACGGCCGGCTCCACGCGCTCATCGCGGACATGAAAAGCTCTACCAGCGCCAAGGTCGAGCACCGCCTGCAAGTCGCCTTCTACCGCGAGATGCTGGCCGCGCTGTTCGCGTCCCACGGCGTGCCCTACGCGGCGATCGCCATGGCCGTGCTCTATCGCGGCGTCGCCGTCGAGGCCGAAGGAAGGCTCGATCGGGTGGAGAAAGAGCGGCGTGAGGCGGAGCACGCGGCGGCGGCGCGGTTTTTCGGTTCGCCGGTCGGCCAGCTCGACCTTTTGTCGGAAAGCGACCGCGGCGCCTACGGACGCGCCGTCCGCGATCTCGTGACCGGCCCTGACTCGACCGCCGCGCGCGTGGCCGCGACGCCCTTCGACGACCTGCCCTACCACCTCACGCCCGAGTGCGACGGCTGCCTCTACAACGAGTTCTGCCTCAAGCGCAGCGCGCGCAACGACGATCTGTCGCTGCTGGCGCACCTCTCGCGCAACGACAAGGAGGCGCTCAAGCGCGGCGGTGTGGTCTCCACGCGCGTGCTGGCCGGACTCAAGACGCTGCCGATGCGCGGTGAGCCGCTGGCGCCAGTCGGTGACGCACCCGCACTGGAGAGCCATGCACCCGCGCCGGGCGACGATGCCGCGACCTTGACGTCGGTCCCCGCGCACGATGCGCTGGTGAAGAGACTGGCCGCGACGTGGCCGATCGGGCCGCGACTCGACGAGATGATCCACCGCGCCCGCCGCCATCGCCAGTATAAGGGCGACAAGATCGCGGCGCTGCCGTTCATCCCCTCCAAGGGCTACGGGTCGCTGCCCTACGCCAACGCGGCGCACAATCCCAACCTCGTGCGCGTCTACATCGACGTGCAGACCGATTACCTGCACGACCGCGTCTACCTGCTCGCGGCGCTCGTGTCCTGCTGCGAAAACGGCGTGGAGTCGCCGGAGCGGCGGCGGTCCATCGTGCGCCTCACCACCGCCGCGCCCAGCGCCGAGACGGAGGGGGCGCTGTTCGAGGGCTGGATCGAGGCTACGATCGCGGCGATCGTGGAATTGGCCGCACCGGGCGCCGAGGGCCGCGCCGAGGCCCCTATCCACCTTATCTTCTACTCCGCGTTGGCGCAGCGTCTGCTGCTCGAAGGTCTGGGACGGCATGCCGCGCACGTGCTCGGGGCCACGCCGCTCTACGACTTCGTGACGCAGTTCGCCGCCTTCGACTCGCCCGTCGTGACGACGCTCGAGCACGAGATACGCGAACTCAAGAACTATCCCCTTATCTGCCAGTCGTTGCAGATCGTGGCCGCCTACCTGAAGTTCGACTGGAACACGCCCGCGCCCTACCGCGAGATTTTCCGCGAACGCCTCTTCGACTTCTGGGGCAAGCTCGATCCCGACGAGAAAGCCGACGACGAAGAGTCGGCCTGGTACACGCGACGCGCGCGCTTCAACTCGCAGATCCCCTTGGAGTTCGCCTACGCTTCCTGGAACGACCTTCGGCCGCCGCGCGAGGGCGAACGAGACGCCTACGCGCCGTACCGCGCGGCCACGCTGGGACAGCTCACGGGCTTCGCGGCGCGGCGGCTCGAGGCCATCGAGCACGTCGCCCGCGACTTCTCGGGCAACAAGATGACCGAGAAGAGCGCCTTCGCCTTGCCCGACCTGCACCGCTTCAGCGCGCGCGCGGACACGCTGGCACAGGCGCTGCTGGAGTTCCTGACTGTCGAGCGCCACACGGTGTTGGGGCGCTGGAAAACCGCTCATCTAGCTCCGCCCGAGCGCCGCGTGCTGTCGGGCGAAACCTTGATCGGGCGCTACGACCCCGCCGGCCAGCCTCCCGGCATGGCCTCGCTCAACAGGGAGAACCGGCGGCGTCACGTCCTTAAGGAAGAGCTAAAGGCGACCCCTGGCGCCGAGGGCGACCCTTTGCTGAAGGCCAAGCGCAAGGAGGCGCGCCCGTCGGTCGAGGGCCTCACGGTGCGTCTGCCCCTGGAGACGGCAAACTGCGACTGCACCCTCGACGAGATGCTCTCAAACACGAGATTGCGCGTAGGCGAGACGGTGGTGGTCTCTCCACGCCTGATGGTCGATTCTCGCCTGCCCGTGACGGAGCAAGTTCCCCTGACCCCGACGCCCAAGAGCATCCTGTGGGGTATGCGCGGGGAGATCAAGGAGATCGTGGTCGAGCGCGACGAGACCAGGCAAGCTCTCGCCGCCTCCGTTGTGGTGGAGATGCGCACCTCTTTCGGCGGGAAAAAGAAGGGCGGCTACACCTTCGGCTCGATCGAGCGTCCGTTCGACGACGGCGCGCTCTACACGCTGGACTCCGACCCTAACGACTGGTACGGCGCGTGGTGCTTCGACGTGGCGCGCGGCGTGGCCGCAGGCGACCCCAACGCCCTCTACGACCGCCTGGCGCCCGGCGACGAGGGTGTGTCCACCCACGACGCGCACGACCACGCCGTCGCCCCGGAGGAGCGTCTGCTCGACGCCGAGCCCTGGATCGCCCTGGCGGCGGAGGGGCAGGCGCGCTTTCTGCGGGGCCTGGACGCGCTGCACGAGGGAGACGCGTTTCATGGACTCGAAGAAAGCAAGCGCCTCTATATCGGCTCGTACGGCGAGGCGCCGACGCTGCTGGTGCAAGGCCCTCCCGGCACGGGCAAGAGCTACGCCACGGCCTTTGCCGTGTTCGCGCGCATTCAAGGCGCCCTGGCGGCGGGGCGCGACCTGCGTGTGATCGTCTCGTGCAAGACGCACGCGGCCACCGACGTGCTGCTCACCAACATCGTACGCGCGAAAGCCGTGCTCGATGAGTTGATCGAGAAATACCCCGACCTGACGAGGCCCTCTATCGATCGACGGGCGCTAGATGTGCCGCTCTACCGTGTGGCCCCCCGAGACGCGCCGCCAGCTGGCGCGACCGCACTGTACAAAAAAGGCCCGCCCGGCGTCCCCTTAGCCGTCGACGTGATCCGCGAGGCGCGTTGGTGCATCGTCGCGGCCACGCCGGGCGGCGTCCGTCGCATGCTCAACGACAAATGGGGGACCGACCTCGCGGGCCACGGGTTCTGCGACCTGCTCGTGCTCGACGAAGCCTCGCAGATGAACCTGCCCGAGGCGCTGATGGCGGCGCTGCCGCTGGCGCGCGACGGGCGCCTCATCGTCGTGGGCGACCACCGGCAGATGCCGCCGATCGTGGCGCACGACTGGAACAACGAGATGAACAAGACCTTCAGCGCGTTCCGCTCTTATGAGTCGCTCTTCCGCGCGCTGCTCGAGCGCGGCGTCCCTATCGTGCGCTTCGCCGAGAGCTTCCGCCTGCACGCCGACATGGCCGCGTTTCTGCGGCGCGAGGTATACAGCCAGGACGGCATCCCCTATTTCTCGCGCCGGCGCGAGACGCTGCCGCCGTTCGTCCACGACGACCCTTTCGTCGCCGCCGTGCTCTCACCCGCGCACGCGCTGGTGGTCGTGGTGCATGACGAGGGAGCCAGCCAGGTGCGCAACCCGTTCGAGCAGGCCCTGATCACGCCCGTGCTCGAAGCGTTGGCCGACCCCGCGACGTACAACTACGGCCCCGAGCGCGACCTCGGCGTGGTCGCACCACACCGCGCTCAGAAAACGGCGCTGCGCGACGGCGTCCCCGCCTTGACCAAACGTGACGCGTCCACGGGCGAAGTGCTCGTCTCCGCCGTGGACACGGTCGAGCGCTTTCAGGGCGACGAGCGCGAGGCCATCGTGGTCAGCACGACGGAGAGCGACCGTCAGTACGTCCTGACCACCAGCGACTTCTTGCTCGATCCGCGCCGCCTGACCGTGGCGCTCAGTCGGGCCAAGCGCAAGATGGTGCTGGTCGCCGCACGCTCCGTCTTCACGTTGTTCAGTACGGACGACGAGACCTTCGCCCACGCGCAGCTCTGGAAAAACCTGCTGACCCATACCTGCATCGTGCCGCTCTGGGCGGGCGAACGCCACGGCCACCACGTACAGGTATGGGGTTCCACGCCTACACGCGATGCCGAGGCGCCGCCCGACGCTTAGCTTTTGTCTTTGTCCTTGCTTTTATCTTTGTCGTCGCCCTTGTCCTCCGGCCCCGTCGCGTCCGACTTGCCGCCCACGGCAATGATCTGGAACAACAGCGCGAACACGGCGGCGCCGACGAGCGTGGCCACGATCGACGGCCAGAGCAGCGCCCGATTGGCCAGGCTCATGGCGATGGCGACAGCGGGGTTGAGGATGCCCTTGGACGTCAGCAGGCCCGCGCCCAGCGCGGAGCCGATGGCGATGCCGCTCCCCGCGTCGGGCACGAATCCGTGCGACAGCGCGGCGACGACGAAGACGAGGAAACCTATGCCGAGAAACTCCGCCGGCACGGTCCCTTGGGTATAGACGACGGCTGGAAGGTTGTGGGTAAAAGAGAGCACGAGAAAGGCGACGATGGCCCCGAGCACCTGCGCAATGATGTAGTACACGCCCGTGGTCAGCGGTAGGCGACGCAGCGCGACGAGGCCGACGGTAACTGCTGGATTGATGTTGCAACCCGAGATGCCGCCGATGGCATACACGAACGCGGCGAGAGTCAATGCGACGGCGAACGGCGTACCACTGACCAGGGCCGCGAGCGTTAGAAAGAACGTGCCCACGATCTCCGCCATGGCCTGCTTGGGTAAAGCGGGGTCCATTAAATACCAACTCCTTATCTTGCGTACAATAGCGCGCTGCCGCTTATTATGCCAGAGGCGACCGCGCGACGACGGGCGCGCACGGCGCCGCGTGAACGACGGATCTACGTTCGCGCACAGGGGTCCAATACTTCTGGCAGTATAGCCGAGCGTGAGGAGCACGACTTCATCTTCATAACCCAGCGCGCGATCGAGCGGCAGAGACAACATAGACAATGATATGTGGCGCCAGTCTTGCGCCTCTCCTATTGTATGAGAAGACGTGGCCCCCTTATCATCCGCGCCGCCGTGGCAGCGGTCTTTGTCGTGGGCCTAGGCGCCGGCGCTTTAGCAACCGTCCATCCTTCGGGCGACAGGGTGTACTCGGTGCAAGACGTGCTCCGGAACCTGCGCGACCATCCTCGCTCCATGATCGGACGGTCGGTGTTGGTGCATGGCGTCCTCGTCGAGATCCGCATGTCCAGTTGCGTGGCCCACGCGGTTCATGTAGCGGGGCGAACGACGCCGATCCACCGCGTCTGGTGCGGCAGCACGATCGCGCGTGAAGAACTTCACGGGCCGGGAGCCGATGGCTCCTCGCTACTGGTGGTGGAAAGGGCGGACGCCAGGGCGCCGTCCACAATCGTGTCAGGGTTCTTCGGTTGGTTCTCCGGTCTTCCCTTCGTTCCACGTGACGGCGCCAGGTCTGACGCCGCCGGCACGATCTATCGCTTGACGCTGCTCGATCCACGCGCGTGCCGCACGGCGACGCCGTGTCCGCAAGCGATGATACAGTAGAACCATAACGCCGCGAGCGAAGCGGCAAGACGATCGAGACGGTGTTACGGCGATAAAGCGGCTGGAGCGAGGGCAAAGGAGAGGGCGGTGGCGTCAGTGACGGGCGAGGATGCATTCGTCGATGTCGCGGGGCAACGGCTCTGGACATCGATACGGGGACGCGAGGAGAGCGACATCCCTCTCTTACTCATCATGGGCTTCGGCGGAAACCTCACGCTCTGGGACCGCTTTCGCGCGGCTTTAGGAGCGCACGAAACAATCGCCTTCGACCTACCGGGTATGGGCCTGTCTTCCCCACCACGTCTACCGCTGCGCGCGCGCGGCACGGCTAAGATGATCGTGGAGATGCTCGATCGGCTTGGCTACGGCGAGGTGGACGTGCTGGGTGTCTCGCTCGGCGGCGGAGTGGCGCAGGAGCTGGTGCATCGCGCGCCGCGCCGCGTGCGCCGACTCATCCTCTACCGGTTCCGTGGCCATTCCCGGCTCTCCTCGGGCGTTGCTTAAGCTCGTCGTTCCGCCGATCTTGGGCTCCCCTCCGCGCGTCGATGAAGACCTGGCCGGCGAGGACGAGGGCGAAAAGCAAGAGGACGAGCGGTTCTCCTTTACGGGATACGGTCCGACGCTGCGCGGCTACGCGACGCAGATGTATGGCGTGGCCGGCTGGACCAGCCTGCCTTGGCTGCACACGGTCGCCCAGAGGACGCTCGTGATGGCGGGAGAGCGCGACAAGCTCGTGCTGCCCGCCAACGCGCGCCTGCTCGCGCGCCTGCTGCCCAACGCCCACCTCGTGCTCGTCCCCGACGCCGGCCACCTGTTCCTGCTGAAAGACCCCGACGAACCGGCCTTCACCATCCGCGAGTTCTTGTTCTAAGCATTTATGCGGCACGCTGTAAGATGACGGTCCGTGGAGAGTTGGGGCGGAAGCTTGTCTTTCACGCATCGTGCCCGCCCTATACGGCCTCCAGGACGGAAGTCCCCTGTCTTTCCCGCTGCTGCCCACGCGCGGGTCTCTCTAGTACGTAAGAAGGAGCGCAAACGATGCAATCAACCCTATCGCAACGCGAGGATGTCCCGGTAGAGGATCGCTGGGATGTCGAGTACGTTTTCGCCGACGAGGGCGCCTTCGACGCGGCGGTCGAGCACATCGGGGACTATAGCGCGGCCTTATCCAAGCTGCAAGGGACGCTCGGGCACTCCGCCGCCGGCCTGCGCGCCGCGCTCGACCTACGTCAGGAAGCCGCACTGCTGATGGGGAAAGTCCTCTTGTATGCGTCGATGATGCGTAACGGCGACGGGACCAGCCCGCAAAACACCGCGCGCGAGGGCCGTGCGCGCGCACTCTACGCGACGTTCGCGGCAGCGGAGGCTTTTTTCGAGCCAGAGATTCTCTCTATCCCTCCGGCGATGCTGCAGCATATGGTCGAGAACGATCCGGGCCTCGCACCGTACCGCTACTACCTGGCCTCGCTGGCGCGGCTGCGCCCGCACACGCGCTCGGCTGAGGTCGAGGAGGTGCTGGCCGCTTCCTCGGACATGGCCAACATCGGTTACCAAACCCACATCGCTCTGGAGAACACCGACCTGCGCTTCGGCACGATCCAGGACGAAAACGGCTTCGCCGTCGAACTAGCGCCGGGCAACGCCGACGCTTATATCGAGAGCCAGGACCGCGCTGTGCGGCGTGCGGCCTGGCAAACCTACGCGGACGGCTACCTCTCGGTCAAAAACGCCATGGCGGCGACGTTGACCGGTGCGGTCAAGCGCGATGTCTTCTACGCCCGCGCGCGGCGTTACCCCGATGCTCGCATGGCCAGCCTCTATCCCTACAACATCCCGGCGTCCGTGTTCGACGGCCTGATCGCCACGGTCAACGCCCACCTGCCGCTGTGGCATCGCTACTGGGACATCCGTCGTCGCGCCCTCGGCGTCGAGACGCTGCACCCCTACGACCTGCACGTGCCGCTGGCCACGCTGCCCGCGTCCGTCCCCTTCGCGCGCGGCGTGGAGATGCTGCTCGACGGGCTAGCCCCGCTCGGCGAGGAGTACGTGGCGGCGGCGCGGCGCGGCATGACCGTGGAGCGTTGGGTCGATAAATACCCCAACGTGGGCAAACCAGCCGGGGCATTCTCCACCGGCGTGCCCGGCACGCGCCCCTTCATCATGCAGAACTACGACGACAGCATCCTGGGCGTCTCCACGCTGGCCCACGAGATGGGCCACTCGATGCACTCGTGGTACGCCTGGCGCGCGCAGCCCAGCATCTACGCCCGCTACTCTATGATCGCGGCGGAGACGGCCTCGAACTTCAATCAGGCGCTGTTGCGCGCACACCTGCTGGAGACGACGGACGACCCGCGCACGCAGGTGGCCATCATCGAAGAAGGCATGGCCAACTTCCAGCGCTACTTCTTCATCATGCCCATCCTGGCCCAGTTCGAGCAGGAGGCGCACGCGCGTGTGGAGCGCGGAGAGGGGTTGACGGCCGCGGCGCTCTCAGCCATCCTGTTGCCACTCTACGAGGCGGGCTACGGCGGACAGGTCTCCATCGATAGCGCGCGCGTTGGCGTCACCTGGGCGCAGTTCACGCACCTGTTCATGAACTTCTACGTCTGGCAGTACGCCATCGGCATCTCCGCCGCCAACGCATTGGCCGCTGGCGTGCGCGAGGGCGGGGCGCCCGCGGCCGAGCGCTACATCTCCTTCTTAAAGGCGGGTGGGTCGATGGACGGGCTGGACGCGCTGCGCCTGGCTGGCGTGGACATGACGGACACGGCGCCGATCGAGCGCGCCTTCACCGTCTTGACCGGTCTGGTGGACAAGCTGGACGGGATCGTCGGCGACGGCCCGCTGCCCTGGCTCCAGCCGCAAAAGGACACTGGGGACAACGCGACAGGCGCCCGATAGGCTCTGTCAGTAGAGCTAATCCTAACCTGCGCGGGCTTTAGACCGGCCGTGATGCGTGGCTTGCCGGTCGATCGCGGGCTTCCCGGCGTCTACGTCTACTAACTGAGCGGGCTGCGCGCCCGGCTATTGACCGTGTCTTGTCGAGCATCTTTCATCTACGTCGGAGGCCTGCCGCCTGCCTACTAAGACTTCGTCGACCCCGCTCAGGAAACAACTCGATCCGGGCGAAACACGCTCTCGTTCTTCAAGGGATGGCTGATCGTCGAGGGATACGTGAGGGGGTGAGCGCCCAAACCCAGGTATCGAGGTGAACAAGGTGGAGACAGCTTGCAGGGCGACTACGCGGTCGACGCTGAGGATGTGCTTGATCTACTCGGCGAGGGAGCGCACCTAGTGGGGCATTCCTATGGCGGCGTCGTGGCTCTGCTCACCGCGACGCGGCGCCCACCGGCCATCCGTTCGCTTACCCTAATCGAGCCCGCGGCCCATCGCTTGGCCGCCGACCATCCGGTCGTTGCGACCGCCCTGCAGCGGATGCGTGAAGGCCTGGCGTCGGCGCCAACTACTGTGTCCGCCGAGACATGGCTCCGCTTCTCGACCGAGGCGGTTGGCCTCCCGCCGCTGGCCCCCACGCCTGCACGTCTGCGTGCTGCACAGACCGCGTCACGTGAGCGTCCCTGCTGGGAGGCAGACATCCCGCTAGGACCGGTAGCCGCGGCGCCATGGCCCAAGCTTGTTGTGACGGGAACATGGGAGGCCGCTCCGCTGGCCTACAGGACCCTTGCTGGTGAGGCTAGCATGGCGTGCGCCGCCGTTCTCGCTCAGCGCATCGGAGGAAGACTGCTGCGTGTTCCAGGCGCGACGCACTGGCCCCAGGATGAGCGGCCCGACGTTGTCAACGCTGCGCTGCGGACCCTGTGGCAAAGTGTGGTAGAGCATAACTGACCGGGCCTAGCGGAGAGATCACACTCCCCTCTCGCGTTCGGCCCTCTGTCCCTACAATGCATGACCTCCGTGGGCGGCGACGAAAGCTTCGATCATCTTGCCAGCGATGGAGACGCCAGGCGGACGCAAAGGGAGGTCGGCCAGCGCGAACCAGCGCGCGTCCTCCAATTCGCTATGGTCGACCACGAGATCGCCGCCCGCGTAGCGCGCCGTGAAGCCGACCATCAATTGGTGCGGAAACGGCCACGGCTGGGAGCCCGCATAGGCGATGTCGGCGATCTCGACGCCAGTCTCCTCGCGCACCTCGCGCACGACGCACTCCTCGAGCGTCTCGCCCGACTCGACGAAGCCGGCCACGAGCGAATAGAACTTCTCGGGCCAACTGGCCTGCCGCGTCAGCAAGAGGCGGTTCTCGTCGTCGTGGATTAGTGTGATGATGCAGGGCGAGACGCGCGGATACTGCGTCAAGCCGCAGTGGGGGCAGGATGCCCCCCACTCCGTCTCCTTCACCGCCGGCACGTGGCCGCAGCGCGGGCAGTAGCGCGTGGTCTCCACCCAGTGGAGCAGTTCGGAGGCCAGGCCGGCGATACTCCAGACCACGTCGGACACCTGGCCATAGAGCCCGCGCAGGTCGCGCGTGGTGTACTGCACGGGGACGGCGTCGCCCTCGAAGCGCGCGGCTATGCAGGGGACGCCGTCGAGGAGGCCGATGTAGAGCGGATCGACGATCGTCAAGCCCAGTTCGTCGCGGTTCGTCGCGCGCAAGACAGCCACGCCGTCGCCGTTGCGCCCGAGGATGAGGCGCGCCCCACTCATCACGAACCAGAGGCTCTCTCCAGCGCCGGGGACCGGTCCCGCGCCGCGCGATCGCACGAACACATCCGCGGCTCCCTGTTCCGTCGTGTCTCTATCTGTCGTGTTCATCGGTCGTTCCGCCTTTCGCGTGCGCGGCGTCGCCGCTCCGGCGTCGCCTGGGTCCATGGTCATGGTACCTTGTTACCTTCCCACGCTCCATCCGTCATACACTGTAGACATACGAGACATAGGCCGACGACGGACGAGAAACGCTCCGTTCATCAACACGAGGAGATAGAGAAATGGACGACTCTCACCTGGACGCCTTACAACTGCCCCACCTATCCCTAGCCACGCCGACGCGGCGCGAGGCGCTGGGTTGGAGCCTCGCGGCGCTCGGTCTAGCGCCGCTGCTGGGGACGCTCTCGCCCCTGCTCCCGCCGACGCCGTCTGTCCAGACCGCGACGAGTGAGGCGACGGACTCCGCGAAGGTAGCGGGAGCGCTCACGGACATGGGTTTCGCGCTGCTCGGACATCTCCAGGCCGGCCAGGGCGACGCCAACGTCTTTATCTCGCCGCTCTCCATCGCCACGGCCGTCGCCATGCTCTACAACGGCGCGCAAGACGCCACGGCCGCGGGCATCGCCGCCGCGCTGCGCCTGCAAGGGCTCTCGCGGGACGCCGTCGACGCCGGTTACGCGTCTTTCTTGCCGGCACTCTCGGCCAGCGATCCCAAGAGCGTCGCCCTGACGATCGGCAACGCCCTCTACGCGCGAAACGGCATCCCGTTCGAGGGAGCGTTTTTAGAGCGCGTGCGGTCGTCGTTCGCGGCCAAGGTCGCCGCGATCGACTTCAACCAGCCTAACGCCGGCTCGCTTATCAACGCCTGGGTCAAGGCTAAAACCCACGGCCTGATCCCGACCATCGTGCCGGACCGTTTGCCGAACGACGCCATAATGTATATTCTCAACGCGGTCTACTTCAAAGGCGGCTGGACCATACCATTTGACCCGGCCCAGACCAAGCCGCACACCTTTACGGAGCGGTCGGGCTCTACGACCTCCGTGGAGATGATGTCGCGAACCGGCTCGTTCAGCTACCACAAGGGCGACGGCTATGAAGCAGTGCGCCTGCCCTACGGCAAAGAGACGTTCAGCTTCTACGGCGTGCTGCCATCGGTGGGGTCGTCGCTGGCAGGATTTATGACGGGCCTGAGCGCCTCACGCTGGAAGGCCATCGTCGACACGCTCAGCTTCTCGGAGGGCAGGGTCAACCTGCCCCGCTTCAAGGTGTCCTACGTCGCGTCGCCCAACCTCAACGGCCCGTTGGCCGCGCTGGGCATGGGCGATGTGTTCGACTCCAATCGCGCCAATCTACGGAGCCTGACCTCGCGCCCGCATACCTTCGTCTCCGAGGTGATCCACAAGGCCGTGATGCACGTGGACGAGAAAGGGACCACGGCGGCGGGCGTGACCTCGATCGGCGTGGGCACGACAGCCAGAGTGGCTAACCCGTTCACGCTCACCTTCGACCGCCCCTTCTTCTGCGCCATCCGCGACGACACGACGGGCGCGGTGCTCTTTATGGGCGCAATCGGGCGCCCGGAGTAAACCGGTCGGAAGCGAGACGTAGCGGAGTGCATGGAACCCGCGCTGCCCGACTTTGTCGCGACAGCGGCCTTGCATCTATACTAGGGACGACGACCGGACGGTATGCGCTGCATACCGTCGCAGACTGAGAGGCGCCTCACATGGCTATCCGCGACCTCGACCACCCGCGCGACCGGCGCGTCGTGCCCAACGACCTGCCCGACGACACCGAGGAGAGCATCGTGGGGACCGAGTGGCATCAAGAGGCCAACAGCGCCCTCGCCGCGGCTCTCGCTTCGATCGCCGCGCGCCGCGGCGCCTCCTGGGCCGTCTGCGAGGAGGTCGGGCTCTCCGGACTGTTTCACGTTGATGGACGGCCCTACACGCCGCGCCCCGATGTCTTCGTACTCGCGGCGCCCATCGACAATAGTCTGGCCGAGGTCGCTCTTACGGCGGTGGGGCCACCGCTGCTGGTCGTCGAAGTCGGCAGTGGAAGCACGCTGACCAACGATCTAGGCGACAAACGAACTGCCTACGAGGGAGCGGGTGTGCGGGAGTATCTGGTGTTCGACCCCACGGGGGAAACAGTGACCGGCGGTTTACGCGGCTGGCGGCGCGGAGCGGGTGGGCGCTTCGAGGAGCAGCCTCTCGTCGGTGGGGTCTGGCGAAGCCGGGAGCTTGAGGTCTCGTTCGCGGTGGACGGGCCCTTCGTACGGGTGCGCGACCGCGATGGGCTGCTGCTGCCTCTCGCGCGAGAAGCGCCGCTGCGGGCGCTCCAGGCGGAGGAGAAGGCCCGTCAGGAAGCCTCCGCCCAGCAACGAGAAGCCGCTGCCCGACAACGAGAAGCCGCCGCCCGGCTTCAGGCGGAAGAGCGCGCTCGTCAATGGGAGACGCAGGTGCAACGAGAAGCCGCGGCGCGTCGACAAGCGGAAGAGGACGTCCGCCGGATGGCGGTGCGCCTCCAGGCCTTGGAAGACCTGCTGCGTCAGCAAAACGACGCGCCATCGGAGGGCGGGGACGTGCGCTGAAGCGTCCTCCATTTCATGGCGACCTGAAACGGTGGACGGCGGTTGGTCCGTGGCGGCGCCTGTGGCACACTTAGAGCGTGTCTCCCCCAAAGTCTCCCTCTCATATAGCTCGTTAAGGACGCCGCCTTCATGCACCGACACCCTTTTGCACGCCTACGGCGCCTCCTGGCGCTGACCGTGCTCGTCGCACTGCCCATCGGGACCGTACGCGCCGCCGATTGGACCGTCTTCGGACATGACACGTCGCGCAGCGGCTATGCTGCCGGCGAGACCATGCTGACGCCCGCCACGGTCGGCCGTCTGCACCGCCGCTGGACGGCTTCGTTCGACGACATCGCCGACTCGACGCCGATCTTGCTCTCGCACGTCAGGGTGGGAAACAAGATCCGCGCTCTGCTGTTCCAGACCACCAAGCACGGCACGACCTACGCTGTCGACGCGGCGACAGGCGCTGCCGTCTGGACCTATCGCACGCATCCGCCCCTCATTACCTCACATACGCCGGGCGGCGACAAGATCACGACGTCCACGCCCGTAGCCGACCCGAACGGGCGTTTTATCTACGTGCCCTCGACCAACGGTCTGGTGCATAAGCTCGACGCGGCGACCGGCAAAGAGGTCGTCGCGCCGGGCTTCCCTCTGCGCATCACGTTGATGCCTGACGTGGAGAAAGACGCCTCGCCACTGAACCTGGCCAACGGCTACCTCTACGCCGCCACCTCGGGCTACATCGGCGACGCGGGGCCGTACGACGGCCACGTGGTAGCCCTGCGCCTGAGCGACGGCCAGACCCACGTCTTTAACTCGCTGTGCAGCAACATCACGCGCCTCCTGCTCGACCCGGCCTACGATGGGCATACTCCCGCGTCGTGCGCGCAGCGCGAGTCGGGCGTCTGGTCGCGCGGCGGCGTGGTGGTCGACCCCGACCCGTCGATGGGCGGCCGCATCTACGTCGCCAGCGGCAACGGCACGTTCGACGCCAACAAGGGCGGCCACAACTACGGCGACTCGGTGCTGGCGCTGAACGCCGACGGCTCGCGTCTGCTCGACTACTATACACCGTCGAACTACCAGGCGCTGCAAGACGCCGATCTGGACATTGGATCAACGGCGCCGCTGATGCTGCCGCGTGAACGGGGCAGCAAGACGCCGCTGATGGCCGTGCAGGGAGGCAAGGACTCGGTGGTGGACTTGGTCAACCGGCGCCACTTGGGCGGGGTCGGCGGCGAACTGCAGGCGCTCCACGTGCCCGACGCCGTGCTCTTCTCCGCGCCAGCCGTCTGGCAGGACGCTAAGACGGGTACATGGGTTTATCTCGGCACAGGCGAACACGTCACGGCGCTGCACCTATCCACGAGCGCGCGAGGCGCCTCGCGCCTCTCCATTGCCTGGACGGCACAGGGACAAGGCACGTCGCCGGTCGTGGTCGACGGCATGGTCGTCGTAGCCGGGTCGGGCGCGCTGCGCGTGTTGGACGCGCGCACGGGCCGCCCGCTCTGGACCTCGACCTCGTCGAGCGCGGGCGGCTCCATCGGCGGCATCCACTGGGAAAGCCCCATCGTGGTCGAAGGAACCGTCTATGTGTCCGATGAGAACATGCATCTCACGGCCTACGCACTCTAGCTCAGGCAACCGGATCGCGCGGCACCGATGGCGGCCTAGCCTCGGGCGGCAAACCCGACAAGGCCCGTTTGCCGACGTCTCACGCGTCAAGAAGGAACATCGACACATGAAGACCAACTATCGCCTCCGTTTTCTCCTTATCGCCCTTGCCGCGGCCACGGGCGTCGCCCTCGCCGCCCCTCTGCCTCTCCACGCCGCATCCCCGAAACCACACACGGCGCCCAAAGCCGTCTACGTGGCGCTCGGCGCCTCCGATACGGTAGGCGTGGGGACGTCCAACCCCGCGCGCGACAACTGGACGGCGCAACTGGCGAAACACCTGCCCAAAGGGTCGCGCTACGTCAACCTCGGCGTCTCGGGCATCACGCTCGGCGCGGCGCAGGGGGTCGAGTTGCCCAAGGCTCTGGCCGCGCACCCCACGGTCGTGACGGTCTGGCTGGCCGTGAACGACCTCAACGCGCAGGTGCCGCCGTCCGACTACGGCCGTGAGATCGACCAGATGCTGACCAGCCTCCAGGCGACGCACGCCCGCGTCTTCGTGGGCAACGTGCCCGCCCTCTCCCTCGTGCCCGTGTACCAGAAATCGGGCGTGCCCCTCGCGCAGATCGACGCGGCGGTGCAGGCTTACAACGGCGCCATCGCGGCGGCGGCGGCCAAGCACGGCGCCACGGTGGTCGACCTCTACACGCACTCCAAGGAGATCGTAGGGCACTCCAACTACATCTCTAGCGACGGCTTCCACCCCAGCATCCAAGACTACGCTCTGCTGGCCAACTACTTCTACTCCGTGATGCACGCCCACAAGGCCCTCTAGAGCGGGCGACGAGCGCCGTCTTGCCGCTGGAGCTAGGGGTTATACTAGGGAATAGACAGCGCCCCGAGCCGCACACAGCGTCGTACACGTGGATGATGACCAGGTTAGGCGGCTATAAGGGACGGAAAGACGCAATGAACGACACAATTAGCGGAGATATGGTGATCGCCACGGTGCGCGATCTGCACCCCGGCATCACCGCCGTGTTTCAAGCACACAACCTGCCCTGCGCAGGCTGCAGCGTGGGCGCGCGTGAAACAATTGCCCAGGGCGCGCGCACGCACAACCTCGACGTCGCGCCCATCCTGGCCGATCTCAACCGCTTCGCCGCCGATGGGACGGTCCCGGCCAGCGCGGGCCGCACGGCCACCATGACGGCGCAGAAACCGCGCCCCGCCGACGCCTCGGTCACGGGCATCAAGCACATCGTGGCCATCGTCTCTGGCAAGGGCGGCGTGGGCAAGTCCCTCGTCACCGCCCTGCTCGCCGTGGCCCTCAAGCGGCAGGGCCACAGCGTCGGCATCCTCGACGGCGACATCACAGGCCCGTCCATCCCCTTGATGTTCGGTGTGCCCGTGCGGTCGCTCACACAGGTGGCGGGCAAAGAGAAGCCCGAACCACCGCGCTCGAAGGGCGGCATCCCCATCATGTCGATGAACGTGCTGCTCGAAGACCCCGAGGCCGCCGTGGTCTGGCGCGGCCCCATGATCTCCGGCGCGATCAAGCAGTTCTATACCGACATCGACTGGGGCACGCTCGACTACCTGCTCGTCGACCTGCCGCCGGGCACGTCGGACGCGCCGATGACGGTGATGCAGCAGCTGCCGACCGACGGCGCCATCATGGTCTCCACGCCGCAGGGCCTGGCCACGATGGTCGTCTCCAAAGCCATCCAGATGGTCAAGAAGTTCGAGGTGCCGATCGTCGGCATGGTTGAGAACATGAGCTACATCGACTTGCCGGACGGCTCTTCCCTCGAACTCTTCGGGCCGAGTCAGGGCCAGCGCCTGGTGGGACTCTCCGGCGCGCCGCTGCTAGGACGGCTGCCCATCGACCCGCGCATCGCCGCGCTCTGCGACGCTGGGCGCATCGAAGAGTACGAGTCGGAGCCGTACGCGGCCATGGCCAAGAACTTTTTCACGCGCCTCAATCAGCGTGACGGCGGCGGACCCAGCCTGCCCGTTATCTCCACACGGTCGCTGGCGGGGGCCAAGGCGCGCGGCATCGGCGAGGCGTCTCCCCTCAAGACGCCGCTGCCCGTCTCGATGCCGGCCAAGACATCTGCCGGCGCGGCGGCCGTGGCCGACAGGCCGGCGATCGCGACGGTGAGTTCCGCCCCGTCCGCCAGCTCCACGGGCAACTCTCCCGACAGAACGCCGGGCACGCTCGCCCGCCTGGGCCGGTTCCTCAAGCCCGACAAATAGACCAACACGTATATGTCATGGCGCTGGCCGCGCGGGAACGCGGCGGCCGCCGCGCCGACCTCCTGGGCATTAGCTCCGCCCTCTGGCGCGCCGGGGCCAACGTACTCGTCTTCGATTATCGCGGCCACGGCGAACTGGCCGGCACGCCCGTCACCTTGGGCTACCATGAGGTCGACGACCTGCGCGCGGCCATCGACGAGGCGCACGGCAGGACGCCGGGTCTGCCGCTCGGCGTGATCGGCTACTCGATGGGCGCCTCGATCGCCATCATGGCGGCGGCGCACGACGAGCGCGTGCGCGCCATCGTCGCCGACAGCCCCTTCGCCACGCAGCGCAGCGCGGTGAGCCGGGCGGTGCGCCGCGTCATCCACGTCCCGGACGACCTGCTGCTCGACGCCGTCGATCTGCTGCTCGGCGTCGTCGGCGGCTACCACTTCAACGATGTCGAGCCGTTGCGCGACGTGGGCGAACTGGCCCCACGCCCCCTGTTCTTGATCCATGGAACGGCGGATACAGTAACCGACCCGCACGATTCCGAACTGCTGTACGAGGCCGCGGGCGACCCGAAAGACCTCTGGCTGGCGCCCGGCGTGGCTCACTGTGGGGCCTACTTCGCCGACCGTCAGGGCTACTGCCGGCGCGTCGCCGCGTTCTTCGAGGAAGCTCTAACGGAGACGGCGGCCCAAGAAGCCGTGTAGTCCGCCGCGTCGGCCCTAACTGGAAGGTTGTCGCGGCTCCTTGGCTAGAGGTCGGGAAAGGCCGCGCCACACGCGTCCTCCCTTCCCGACGTAGGCCGCGCGGCGCCGTTGTCACGGCCTCCCCGCTATGCTCCGCCGCGTGCGGCCCCTAAAAGCCTGTTCCTCGTTCGTGCTAAAAGAAAGGTGGGCAGTGACAGAAAGTGGTGGAGACGGACGGGTTCGAACCGACGACCCCCTGCGTGCAAGGCAGGTGCTCTCCCAGCTGAGCTACATCCCCAAGCGTGGCGGCGCTCACGACGAGCGGTCACGCGCCTTCACTATATCAGCTATTCCCAGTCCCAGACGAGGAGGCGAAAGTCCGTACCGGCGTCGGACAGCACGATGTAGCGCTGCGCGAAGGCATAGGCGCGGCGGCGCTCCGGGAAGAGACGCGCGTCGAGCAGGCCGCGTGTGAGGTAGGTCACGCGCTCGATCTCGTCGGGTTTGTCGCTTAAGATGACGCCCGACCGCTCCACCAATTCGTCGGCAGGGATGCTGGCCCACCCCACGGTCGCCAGCCACTTCTTCTCGTCGGAGGTGAAGACGTGCGGCTTGTATTCAAACAGACGATGTTGGTTCAGAACGTTCATAGTCTCTCGATGACTCTTTCTCTTCCTATTCACGTCTATGGTAGCACGCTGTCGTCGCGAATGCGACGAGAGGTCGACGGACAAGCGATCGAGCTTCTACCGACGCGGCTCCGCGGCGTCGAACGAGACGCCAGGGCTCTACGGACGCAGCAGGATGGCCGCCGACAGACGGTTCAGTGTGATGTGATCGACGAGTTTACCAAACTGAGAGTGATGCTCCTCGTCGCTGCTAAGAAGGCGATACGTCCCGTGAAGTGCGACGGTCTGGTTGACGTCGGTCGGATTGACGAGCGCCGTACCACCGCTAAAGTCGCGGCGCAACACGTAGGCCTGCACGCTCATGATCGCGAAGGCGCGGATCTGGACCTCGCCACGTACACGCCCAAGGCCAAGGGTCACGGTTCCCGATCCCGTGATCGGAATCTGGTAGCGATGCCAGGCCGGCCAGAGAACGAGGGAGACCTTTGATCCAGGGGAGCTGAGCGTCATCCACTGACCGGCCGGTCCGCGCGCGCTGAACACGACCGTGCGCCGCGCCAATCTCTGCCGCGGCGCCCGTACGCGCACGGCCACCGCATCCGCGTCGTAGTGCGCGGTCGAGACCACGCTCAGGCTCATCTTTGGTGTGAGCGCGATGGTCGGGACGAGTTGCGGTAGGCCGTCGACGAGGGCGGGTCCCTGGCTCAGGTAGGTGGGCAGATCAAACTTCTCCCAAGATCCCGTCCGCACCAGGTACGTGTCGTTCAACGGGCGGCCCAGATAGCCGGCTCCGGCCTCTCTCTGCGCGGCGGTCGTCACCTTTGTTCCCTTTAGATGATGGGCGACATTCGTGTGCAGAATGCCGCGTTGGACGACGAGCCCCTCACGCATGACGCGCGAAACTAACCCTGCTTCCTCGTCGAACAGCACGACGTCTCCTATACGAAAACGTTCGGGATGCACGAGATGGAGAACGTTCCCGTACGCATCCAGGGGAGCCGTGAGGATCGATCCCGCACCGTTGTCGTAGACGTCGAACCACCAGGGGTATCCGTGGCGCAACCAGCCGAAGTCGTAGGCGGCGTAGCCATCGCCTAGGAGAGACGCGCCCACGGCTAATTCCGCCGCTTGTACGGAGGGATGCGTACGGGTAACGCTGTCGGGGTTGATGATCGTCGCGGTGATGCCGAACGACTTATCGGCCAGGTAGGAATCGATCGCCGCGCTCAAGGCGGCGCCGGGAATCAAGGGGAAGGCTTCCATCTCACGCCCCTGCGCGAGGCCGTTGACCTGGAGGTCGCCGTTGATGAAGAGGGGCAGGGTGGGGTCGATGCGGCGCGTCGCGGCGAGCAAGGCGCGTTGGCCCTCACGCCACACGTTGACGCCGTCGACGACGCCGCCATCCGCCTGGCCGTCGTTGTTCACATCGACCTTGGGGCTCTGCGGAACGTCGGTGAGGTTGTCGTAGAACAAGCCGTCCCAGCCCTGGCGGCGCACCAAGCCTACGATATAGTGCGCGAGGAAATCGGACCAGGTCTGGCCCTGGTACGTAGGGCAGAGGCTCGACATGTTGAACGACCAGGGGCGGTGAGCGAAGGGGACGCAGTTAGACAGGTCTCGACGGTAGCTGTAGTGGATGGCCACGCGCGTCTGGGCCGTATGCGCCGCGGGGGTGCTGTAGTAGCCCCGCTGGACGTGCAACAGGCCCCCCTGGATGCTGCGTACGTGCATACTCTCGTCGCCGACCAAGACATCCTCACAACGGCTAAAGGCGCGGGGATTGGCGACGGACAGCCAGTCGTTGTGGGCAGATACGGGACGGAGCAGGCGGCTGCCTGGTTCAGTCAACCACCAGACTGCCGGTATTTGGGAGGTCGTCAAGCCGTACAGCGATTTCGTGCAGCAGGTGTCGACCTGAAGAGTGCGCTCGTAGAGCAGCGTCAGCGCCTTGGGGTTGCCCTGAGCCAACTGTTTGATCGGGGCGTCGCGTCGCGCGACGACGAGGTTGTCGCCGGCGATGAACGGCACGTCCCAACTGTGGATGAGTCCGTTGTAGTTGGCTAGGCGGGGATAACTGTCGTGCGCTAACCCCTGCCAGACAGTCAGGGCCTGGGAGGTCGACGTTGTCGCCGGCGTCATGACGACGTAGAGCGCCAGCACTGCCGTCGCTACGGTCAAAATGCCGCGCGACGACAGGCGCAGGACTGCTGTCAGCGTCCTCACCACGCGCGAACGGTCCACGACCATGCACGGCCGCGTAAGCCGGAGGCGGGGGCATCTGGGTTGTAGTGAGCCAGAAGCGACGTCATGCTGACCTTACAATCTACGAGGGACACGTGTCCGGAGCGCCTGAAGCCGTCCTGAAGGCGGCGCCGGCGGGACAATACATCACGTGGGCGCCCATGCAGTGTACCTAGCTGTCCAGGACCGCTCAAGACACGTGGACATCGACGAAGAGCCTAGCCCAATACGGGCGTCCACACGGACGCCGTGCCGCCGCATAGGTGCGGACAAAAAGCGCTTGTGCTCCGAGGCGGCCTGCCTCTCGTCGCTTCTCGCCGACGATAGGCACGCTCTCGATGGGGTTCGCGGGCGCAACGTGAGAGACGAGCGACGTCTTATGAACCCGAGAAGCCCAGGAGCCGCCGCACGTCGCCTAGAACGGTGAGGTCTTCGCGCGCCGAGACGACCAGAGCGCGCACGGGCGAGGCCTCCGCCGCGATGTCGCGGTCGCCCTGACCATCTTGCGTGGCTTCAAGTGAGAGACCTGTGTAGCCGAGCGCTGCACAGACGGCGGAGCGGACGGTGGCGCTATGTTCGCCCACCCCGCCGGTGAACACGAGCGCGTCGAGCCCGCCCAATACAGCGACCATGCCGCCCACGGCGCGAACGATGCTGTGCGTCATCACGGCAACGGCTTCCGCCGCCCGTACGTCGCCGCCCTCGGCCGCCTTTTGCACGTGACGCAGGTCGCCCGACACGCTGGAGAGGCCCTTGAGGCCGGATTGGCTGTTGAGTGCTTTCTCCAGGTCCGCCAGCGCGATGCCGCCGGTCGTCGCCAGGTAGAGCAGCAGGCCGGGGTCCACCGTGCCTGACCGTGAAGCCATGACCACGCCTTCAAGGGGAGTGAAGCCCATGGAGTTATCGACCGAACGTCCGTCGCGTACGGCCGTGATCGACGAGCCGGACCCCAGGTGACAGACCACGAGGCGGCCGGGCTGGACGCCCAACAGGTCCGTCGTCCTCTTAACCGCATAGGCCACGCTGAGGCCATGGAAGCCGTAACGGCGCAGGCTCCAGCGCTCGATCCACGCGCGCGGCAGAGCGTAGAGAAACGCCGCCGCGGGCATATCGTGGTGGAAGGCCGTATCGAAGCAGGCGACCTGTGGCGTCGTGGGCAGCGCCTTGGACACCGCGTCGATCCCGGCCAGCGCGCTGGGGTTGTGCAGCGGGGCCAGCGGCGTCACCGCGTCGAGGTCGGCACGAACGCATTCGTCTATCACCACGGCGTCGTGGAAGCGCGCGCCGCCATGGACCACGCGGTGCCCCACGGCGTCTACGCGGTCCACTTTCGCCAGCACGGCGCGCAGCGCTTGTTCATGCGCGCCCTCGTCCGACTCCCACGCCTCGTCGTCTTCTTGCTCGACGCGGCTCGTCGCCGCGTCGAGCAAAGACCACTTGAGGGAACTGGAGCCGCTGTTGAGCACCAGAACTTTGCGCGCGCCGCCCTCGCCGGACGTTACGGTCGCGACCACTGCCAGTCCTTGACCTCCGGCAGGTCGTCGCCGTTGGCTTGCACGTAGGCGCGGTGCTTCGTCAAGACCTCTTCGTAGCGCTCGATCAACTCTCCGGCGATGGAGGCCAGTTTAGGCGACCGGCGCAGCGCCTCGATGGCGAGTTGGTAGCGGCTGATGCCGTTGAGCACCACCATGTCGAAGGGCGTGGTGGTCGAGCCTTCTTCCTGATAGCCGAAAACATGGAAGCGGTGCGGCTGTGGTCGAGAGAACAGCAACTGATAGCAGGCCGACGGGTAGCCGTGGAAGGCGAAGATCACCTCGGTATCGGTCGGAAAGAGGGCCTTAAAGGCGTCGTCGCCCAAGCCGTGAGGGTGTTCGCGCGGGTTGTCGAGCACCAAGAGATCCATCACATTGATCACGCGCACGCGCAGGTCGGGCGCATCCTCGTAGAGCAATTGGGCGGCGGCGAGGATCTCCAGCGTGGGCGTGTTGCCCGCCGCGGCCAAGACGATGTCCGGATCTTTGCCGTCGTCGATGGAGGCCCAGGTCCAGATCGAGGCGCCCGCGCGGGCGTGCGCCGTCGCCTCTTCCAGCGAGAGCCACTGCGCCATCTCGTTCTTCGTAGCGACCACGAGGTTGACGTAGTTCTTGGAGCGCAGGCAGTGGTCGATGGCGGTCAAGAGCGTGTTGGCGTCTGGCGGCAGGTAAATGCGGACGATCGCCCCTTTCTTGGTCAGCAACTCGTTGATGAAGCCGGGGTTCTGATGCGAGTAGCCGTTGTGGTCTTGCCGCCAACCGTCGCTGCTCAGCAGGTAGTTCATCGAGGCGACCGGCTTGCGCCAGGCCACTTCTTTAGACTGCTTTAGGAATTTGGCATACTGGTTGACCATGCCGTCGACGATGGCGATGAACGCCTCGTAGCAGGGAAACAGCCCGTGGCGACCGGTCAGGACATACCCTTGCAGCCAACCCTGGCACTGGTGCTCGCTGAGCACCTCCATCACACGACCGTCCGGCCCGATGGCCACATCGATGTCGGCGGCGGCGGGATGGAGCGGCCATTGATAAGCGCGCTTCGTCACGTCCAGCACGGCGTCGAGTTTGTTGGAGACCAACTCATCCGGGCACATAATGCGGAAGTTGCGGTCGTCCATGGTGCGGGTCATCGTATCGCGCAGGTACTCGCCGAGGCGGTGCATCGCGCTCAGCTTCTCCACACCGCGGCCGCTCAGCTTGGCCTCGTAGTCTTGCATCGGCGGCACGTCGAGGTCTTTGCGCACCGTTCCCCCGTCGATCAACGGGTCCACGCTCATGCGCCACTCACCGGTCGGACAGGTCGCGAGGATGTCGTCGTGCGGACGGCCGTTCTCGTCGAACAGTTCCTCGGGCTTGTACGAGCGCATCCAGGTCTCCACGGCGTCGAGCGCGGCCGGATCGGTTTTAGGGGTGTCGATCGGCACCTGATGCGCGCGCCACGTGCCTTCGAGGGGGGCGCCGTGCCACGTCTTGGGACAGCCCATGCCCTTGGGTGAGCGCAGCACGATCATGGGCCAGATGGGCTTGGCCGGTCGCGCGCCGGTGCGCGCGTCGTGCTGGAGCGCGCGGATCTTCTCGTAGGCCCAGTCGAGCGCCTCGGCTAGCGGCACGTCGAGGGCGTCGCCGCTCCCTTCGACAAAGCGCGGTTCCCAGCCCAGGCCGCGATAAAGCATCTCCGTCTCTTCGTCGTTCGAGGTGCCGCCGATCGTGGCCGAGGCGATCTTATAGCCGTTGTCGTGCAAGATCGGCAGGACGGCGCCGCAGGTCGCCGGGTCGAGATACTTGTTGCCATGCCACGCCGTCATCGACGGCCCCGTCTCGTTCTCGCCGTCGCCGACGAGGCAGGTCACGATGAGGTCGGGATTGTCAAGCGCGGCGCCGAAGGCCGTGGACAAGGCGTAGCCGAGTTCTCCGCCCTCGTGGATCACACCGGGCAACGCGGGACTCATGTGGCTGGGAAACCCTCCCGGCCAGGAGAACAAGCGCGCCAGGCGCGCCAGGCCGTCTGCATTCTGAGGCAGATCGGGATATACCTCGGAGAGCGCGCCTTCGAGATAGATGTTGGCGATGCCGGCCGGGCCGCCATGCCCCGGTCCAATAAGGTACATCAGGTGGGCCTGGTGTGCGCGCGCGAGGCGGTTGAGGTGGGCGTAGACGAGGTTGATGCCGGGCGAGGTGCCCCAGTGGCCGAGCAGGCGGTCTTTGATGTGCTCCGATTTAAGCGGCTCACGCAGCAGGACATTGCCTTTAAGGTAAATCTGCGCGAGCGTGATGTAGTCGGCGGCGCGGCGATAGCGCCGAAGAGCGTCAAGGTTGAGGGCGGATGTCGTTTCGCTAGCGGCAGCTGCTGTCACCGTCGGCGCCTCCTTTAGTCGTATCTGTCGGCACGGCGTGTAGATCAGTCTGTTCCTCTATCAGGGTACCACTCGTGGACGGCGACAGGTCGGGGGAAAGGGGAGACGGACCGGCGACGGGTCGGGCCGGAAGCGACGCGGAAGACAGGCCGGCTCGGGCAAGGGCGGTCGTGATGCGAGGCAGGCGTGGCGCTGTTGACGACGCCGGACCATGGAGAAGGCGCTGCCACGCCTGGACGGCGCCCCTTTTGTCCGTCCGAGATAGAACTTCTAGGCTAGAGGGCGCCTACTCAGATACGAAAAGACCACCTATCGGGTGGTTGAACGTGCAAGGCCCGCGACCCTATGATAGGCACGTCAGGCAGGGACGCACGACGAAGCCGACGTGCGCTACACTCACTCCCACTATATGGAGCCTGCGGCGAAAAAGATAATGCGGATCGTGGGCGTCCCCCACCCGCTAAGGAGAAACAGACGATGAACGAGTTCGTAGTGAAGCAGATGGTCGCGGTACAGATGCTGGTCGCCAAGCTCAAGACCCGCGCCGAGGAAGGCCAGGGCATGGTCGAGTACGCCTTGATCCTCGCCTTCATCGCCATCCTGGTGATCGTGGCCCTGCGCTTCTTGCAGCCCCAGATCAGCTCCACCCTCAACACGGTCTCCAACAGCCTCTAAGAGTCCGCGACCGCGAGGGCGCGCTTTACATCGGTGAGCGGGAGGGGCTCAGCGCGATAATCGCGCTGAGCCCCTTCTTGTGAGTGAAAGTCAGTACTTTTTTCGGGGAGAAGGCCATGAACGAGTTCGTAGTGAGACAGATAGTCGCGGTGCGAACGGTGGTCGCTAAGCCCAAGACCCGCGCCGAGGAAGGCCAGGGCATGGTCGAGTACGCCTTGATCCTCGCCTTCGTCGCCATCCTGGTGATCGTGGCCCTGCACTTTTTGCAGCCGCACATCAACGCGACCCTTAACGCGGTCTCCAACAGCCTCTAAGAGGCCGGGGCCGAGAAGTCCCCGCTTCGAGAACGAGGGCGGCCCTTCGTCTCAACTTCACAACGCGATGAGCCGTTCGAGGGTCCGACACTCCGCTCCTAATGGAGGTGACCGCGGCGCTCTGTCGCAGTTGTGGTCAGGGCGCCGCGGTCCCTCGATGCCTGTTGGTCGCGCTCGGTCAGCCGCCGATCATGGACATGGAGCGGTTGGCGCGCTTGAACCGCGTGTCGCCAATAAAGTGCTTGAGTTCTTTCTCCCAGACCGCCCCACGAATCAACTCCCCCAGAGCTTCGTCGGAGATGTCGGAGCGCAGCGGCGTGCGCAGGTCGGTCTCGACGGTAGAGAACAGGCAGGTGCGAAACGATCCCTCGGCCGTGAGACGAACGCGGTCGCACTGCGCGCAGAACGGTTCGCTGACCGGGTTGATGAACCCAACCGTTCCTGGTACGCCATCGGCGAAGCGGTAGACGCGCGAGGTCGACGATGGATCGCCGCCCGTGACTTGCTCTAGAGGATAGACGGTCTCGATCAAGGCTTTAATCTCGTTGCCGGTCAACACGTCGTCGCGCGTCCACGTCTGATCCGCGTCGAGCGGCATGAACTCGATCCAGCGGATCTCGTAGGGCTCACGACGCGCCAGGGCGGCGAAGGCGAGCACCTCGTCTTCGGAGAAATCGCGGATGGCCACGGCGTTTATCTTGATCGGCGACACTTGTGGGTAGCGAGCGATCTCGGCTAGTCCCTCGAGTACGCGTGGAAATGCATCACGCCGCGTCAACGTGTGGAACTTGTCCGCGTCGAGCGTGTCGAGAGACACGTTGATGCGCCGCAGGCCAGCCTCGGCTAGCTCACGCGCACGCTCCTTGAGCAGATAGCCATTGGTAGTGAGGCTTAGACCGCGCAAGCCCTCGATCGACGAAAGACGACGGACCAAGCTCGGCAGATCGCGGCGCACCAGAGGCTCGCCTCCGGTTAAACGCACCTCTTCCACGCCCATACCGACCATCACGCGCACGAGGCGCTCGATCTCCTCGTAGGAGAGGATATCGGCCTTGGGCGCCCAGGCCAGCCCTTCCGCCGGCATACAGTACACGCAGCGGAAATTGCAGCGATCGGTCACTGAGACGCGCAGGTTGCGGATGCGCCGGCCGTAGGAATCGACCAGCGGACCGCTGCGGGCGCCGGTGGGCAGGGTTGGGAGAATGTGTGAGACGGTCCCCAACAGTGGCAGGTCGCGTTGCATCGGTATTATATCCCCTTCTTGTTTAGTGTAGCACTGCCTCTCGGCGCCGCCTCGACGTTCGCGCCCGCGACGACGCGCCGGGCTTGCCCGCATTAGCGCGATGGGCCATGATGATAGGGATGAAGATGTACTCTGGCGCGCGGTCCCGGACGATGGACGACCCTCAAGGCGATCCCAAGATGGGAACTCGACGCGTCGTGCGTCTGGCTCCTCTCCTACTCCTCATGGCCTTAGTCGTGACAGGGTGTGGAGAGGCCAGCCGGCAAAGTGCGTCGCCGCCTCCACCGCATGCGACCGCTCGAAGCCCTCGTTCGCTCCCGATTCCAAGGCCGTCGCCCACGGCGTCTTCGACCCAGACCCCGCCGCCCGCGCCCGTCGCGTCTCCGACCACGGCTACGCCAGCACGCACGCGCGTGTCATCCCCTACTCCGCCGCCCCTCGCCCCGGCCACCCGTCCCCCTGGCCCTCGGGCGGAGGACACGCCGGGCGTACGGTTAGGCGCGACGCCAGCGGCGGATCGCCTACGCGGAGCGCGCCTCTATGCGGTAGGCCGCACGCCGCGGCCGGCGCCGGCGCGCACGGTCGTCACGACGGATACGGCTCCTCGTCGCGCTGAGGAAGCTGCTCGACGCGCGTTGGAGCGGAGGGCGTCCGCGCGACGCACGGGGGTCGCTGGTCCTCCGCCGCCGACCCCCGTGGTGGTCTCGCAAGGAACCACTGTAGGCTCCCTCATCGCCTTGACCTTCGACTGTGGCGCGGACCGTGGCTACGCGGCGACGATCCTTGGCGCTTTAGAGCGCCTTGGCGTCACGGGCAGCTTCGGGGTCACGGGGCGATGGGCCTACGCCAACCCCGATCTCGTGCGGCGTATGGCGGTAGACGGCGATCAGATCATGAACCACACCTACGATCACCAATCGTTCACCGGTCTCTCCACGCATACGCCTCCGATGAGCGCGGCGCAAGTAGCGGAAGAACTGGACGACACGGACGCGCTGCTGCGCCATCTAACCGGATCGTCGACCAAGCCATATTTCCGCGTTCCTTACGGTGATGAGTCGCGCGGGGCGACGAAGGCGGCGCTGGCGCAAGGCTTTGGCGTGGACGTGCGTTGGAGCCTCGACTCGCTGGGCTGGGAAGGTTTGAGCGCGGCGGCCATCACGGCGCGTGTACTGGCGGGGGCGACGCCCGGCGGCATCATGCTCATGCACGTGGGGGCGCGGTCGCAAGACGCGGCGGCGCTGCCCGCGGTGATCGACGGATTGCGCACGCGCGGGTACCACTTCGTCACCGTCGCGGCCTTGCTCGCCGCGAACAAGAACCGCGGGGCGCCTCACCCGACCACTACCCTGAGCTACCGCGACGTCGATCCGTCGGCGGTCTACTACCCCGGCCCCGACCCCGGGACCGTGCCTAGCCCCGCGCAGCCGCTGCTCGGCGACGTCGTGGTGCTCGATCCCGGTCACGGCGGCGACGATCCCGGCACCTGCTACCCCTACACGGGCCTCTGCTTCCCCTCGCTCGACAACAGCACGCCCGCGGTGCTGACGGAAAAAGAGGTGGCGCTCGATATAACCGTGTATCGTTTGCTGCCGCGCCTCCATCTGCTGGGCGCGGACGTGTACGTAACGCGGTCGAGGGCGGAGCAGAACCCGGACCTCCAGCAACGTGAGAAGCTCTCGTCGTACGTCGGCGCTGTTTGGGGCGTAAGAAAGTCCGGCCTGTTCGTCTCAGTTCACTTAAACGGCTCGACCGATCCCTCCGCCGACTACATCCAATCCCTTTATCGCGACGGCTACTCCGACCGGTTGGCCTCCGTGCTGTCTAACGCATTGGACGGCCGCGCGCAGCCCGCCGACGGGACGATCGTCAACCATGGCGCGACCTCTTTCGACGGCGCCGTTCTCGGCGGCAATCCGCTGCCCGCGACGATCGTCGAGCCTGCCTTCTTGACCAACGCCTACTCCGTGGTCACGCCTATTTCCACGACGACGATCGTCACGGCCACCTCGGGCCGGGCGCTGCGCGAGGGGCTGCGCCTGAGCGATCCCGTCGTCGCGGTCACGATCGCGCCGAAGCACAACCCCGGCCGCGTCTCCGTTCACCTCCACGAACGCTTTCGAGGCCGCGTCGATCTACGCGGGGCCGTGACGGCGGCACGCGCGACGGCGGTCGAGGAGATGTTGTCGATCCCCGGAGGCGGCGTCTTCACGGTGACGGCCCCGCAAACGACCACCGTCACGCCTGTCGCCACGTCAACGGCGGTCCTGAGTACGGATGTGCCGCCGACCATGACCGTGTCGATCTCCGTCAGCGGCGGTATCTCTACCACGACGACGATCACGGCGAACGCGGGCGAAGGCCCGCTGCTGATGGCCGCCCACGCGGCGACCGTGGCCGCCAACCCCCTCTACGACGCCGCATACCCAAGCGCGTTCCCCTTACGCTACGCCTGGACCGATCGCGAGGAAAGCATCACGCGCGGGCTGCTGAGCGGAATCGTCTCCTTCTTCGGCGCCGTGGAGCCGGCGTTCAACAAGGCGAACGGACAAACGACGACGCCTAGCGACGGACCGCGCACGCTGGAGCACGCTGTCTCCGTGATCCCCGCGCCTTTATCGCCCTAAGGCAGTTGCGCGCGAAGACGATAGCGAGGCGCCGGGTCGTGGCGTCGAACCCCTTTATATATGCCGCCTGGCGCGCTGTCGACGCCTCCTGTGACCAGGAAGACGGTCTGGTGAAGCGCTTTCCAGACCTCGTCGATTGGTCCACCCTGAGGGACGTCTTTAGGCAGACAGGAGGGCCGAAATGCCGAGCGCTGACGTTGCCTCCGGACCACTACGTAGGGGACGATCACGCTTGTGCTCAACTTGACAGATAAGAGGCACGGTAGGATTATGAACATGGACGTGCGAAAGTCACAGCCCGGTAGGTAGTCCGGGTGACGCTTTGCGTTCGTACGAGCATCCACTCTCATGGCGAGATGAGCCTCCAGTACGTCCTTTTCCCAATCAAGGGAAAGGAGAACGGGCGACCGATGAGTGGGTGGAACAACTTTTTCGTCGCGCAGGTCGGCGCCTCGGCCGCCCTCGCTGGACTCGTCTTCGTCGGTGTGTCGATCAATCTCACGAAGATCGTGGCTGTTCCTCGTCTGGTCGGCTACGCCCTGGAGGCCCTCGTCGTGCTCCTGGATGTGCTTGTCGTCTCCTCGCTCATGTTGGCGCCCGGACAGCCCCCGGCGCTCCTGGGGAGCGAAGTGCTCGTCGTGGGGCTGGGGGCTTGGCTGTTGGTCTCCGTGCGGCAAGGTCACAACGTGCGCACGATTGAGCGCCAATATCGTCGGGCCTACCTGTCCACTGTCGGCTTGGGACAAGCGGCGACACTCCCGTTCCTCCTAGCGGGACTCGCCCTGATCGCCCGCGGCGTGGATGGCCTCTACTGGATCATTCCCGGTGTAGTCTGCTCCTTCCTGGACGCCTTCTACCTGGCGTGGGTCCTGTTGATCGAGATCAATCGCTAGCGGATGCACGACCGCCGTGCTGGGGAAACGAACGCGGCGCACGGTGGACTGCCGCGATTGTCTACGACGACCAACCGACGCGAGGTCATGTATCCGCACCTATTCTGGTAGATGCGATCGGCGCGCTGGCGCGTCAGCGCCAGCGAAGAAGGCGTCCGGGACATCCCGGACGCCTTCTTTACTTTTCGTCGTCACGCCCAGTCAGCGCCTTACGCCGTCGCGGTCTGCTCCTCGGTCGCGACGGGCGCGGCCTCTTGGGCAGAGGTCACGCGGATGGTCCGCGTGCCCGCGCGGGCATGCTTGGGCAGGGTCAGCGTCAGCAGGCCGCTGTTGTAGACGGCGGTCGCCGTGTCCGCGTCAACCTCGCCGGGAAGCGTGAACTGGCGGCGGAACGCGCCGCCGCGCAGGCCGACCCAGAGACCCCGTGCGTTCTCCGGCGCCGTCACCTCGACCGTGCCTTCCAGCGTGACCACGTTCTCGCGCGTGGTGATGGCAAGGCTTTCTTCTTTCACGCCGGGAAGCGATGCTTGCAAAACATACGCATCAGCGGTCTCGTACAAGTTGCTCTGGAAACCGGCCGGCGTCGCGACCTCGGCAAAGCCGCGCGTTGAGAAAAACGGATCGCGGAAAAGGCGGTCGACCGCCTCGAGCGGAGAGGCGAAGGTGCGCGGCGTGTAGTAGCGAGTCAATGCAGCCATGAGTGGGTACTCCTTCATAATCATCTGTGATCGTGCATGGTCCGAAGACCACGTACGCCTTCATCATAATTCTTTAGTCTCTCCCTGTCAAGTATAGTGAGCTAGATTTCGCAGAAAAGTATAAGGAGAAAGGGACAGGGTTCCGTGTAGAGCCCTGCTCCTGTGCGTCGTCGCGCCGCGCGAACGCGTGTTATGCCTGGCAACAAGCGGACCTGATGAGCAGCACGCCTGGAACCTGTACGTCGTCGCGCCGCGCGAACGCGTGTTATGGCCGTGTCTGGCCCGTGCCGCGCACCAGCCACTTGTACGTGGTCAAAGCCTCCAACCCCATGGGGCCGCGCGCGTGCAGCTTCTGGGTGGAGATGCCGATCTCGGCCCCCAGACCGAACTCGCCGCCATCGGTAAACTGTGTGGAGGCGTTGACGTAGACCGCCGCAGCATCGACCTCGTCTTCAAAGCGTTGCGCTGCCGCGAGGTCGTTTGTGACGATTGCCTCGGAGTGGCCTGATCCGTGGGCGGCGATATGGGTCAGGGCCTCGTCGAGGCCGGCGACGACGCGTACGGCGGCCACCGGGGCGAGAAACTCCGTGCCCCAGTCATCGGGAGTGGCCCGGCGCGCGCCGACGCCCAAAGGCAGCAGCGAGAGCGTGCGCGTATCGCCGCGCATCTCCACGCCGCCCGCGGCCCAGCGGCCGCCAAGCGCGGGCACGAAAGCCCCGGCGACCGCCGCGTCGACGAGGACGGTGTCGAGGGTGTTGCAGATGCTGAAGCGCCGCGTCTTGGCGTTGTCCACGATCTCCAGGGCCATGTCCAGATCGGCCCCGGCGTGGACGTAGGTGTGACACACGCCCGCGCCCGTCTCGATCACCGGCACACGCGCATGCTCGACCACGTGCTTGATCAAGGCCGCGCCGCCGCGCGGAAAGACGGCGTCGACGAGGCCGCGCAGCGAAAGCAGTCTCGTGACCGACGCGCGCGAAGGGTCGCGCACGAGATAGACGGCGTCGCGCGAGACGCCCGCGCGGTCGAGTCCTTCGTGCAGCGCGTCCACGAGCGCGGTGTTCGTACCGAGAATGTCGGACCCTCCGCGCAGGATGACGGCGTTGCCAGCCATCAGCGACAAACCGACGGCGTCGATCGTGACGTTGGGCCGCGCCTCATAAATCATGCCGAGGACGCCGAGGGGCACGGCGCGGCGCGTCAGGCGCAGGCCGTTGGGCAGGGTGCGCCCCTCCAGCACCTTGCCCAACGGGTCGGGCAGGCCGGCGACGAGGCGCAGCGCCGCCGTCATCTCCTTGCAGCGTCGCTCGTCGAGCACCATGCGATCGAGCGTGGCCTCGCCGACGCCGCGCGCGTGGGCGCGCGTGAGGTCGTCTCGATTCGCGCTCAAGACCGCCTCAATCGCGGCGGGTTCTTCCAGCGACGCGGCGAGCGTCTCGAGCAGGGCGTGGCGCGCGGCCCCATCCATGCCCGCGAGCGCACGCGCGGCGCCCCGCGCGGCGCGCGCCGCTTCTTCCAGATTCTCCGTCGTCACGGCCTCGTGCCCCGCGGTCGCGCTAGCCCGTTGCGGTTCGTCCACCTCGATCGACATGGCTGCCCCTCTCAGCGCGGTCCGCGCCGCGACCTTTACAGTAGAACGAGATTATTGCGATGGATGGCTTCGTCGCCGTAGTGATACCCCAGCACCGTCATGATATCGCCGGAGCGGCGACCTTGCAGCCGCGCGAGGTCGGGCGCGTCGTAGTTGACGAGGCCGTGCGCCAACGCGGCGCCGTCGAGCGTCACCACGTCCACGGCTTCGCCGCGCTTGAACGATCCGCGCACAGCGCGGATGCCGGCCGGCAGCAACGAACGACCTCCATGTTCCAGGGCGTTCGCCGCGCCCTCGTCCACCACCAAGGCGCCGCGCGCCCCCAGGCGTGCGCGCAGCCAGTGCTGGCGCGCGCCGCCGCGCCGCGCCGGGGCGAAACGTGTGCCCACCGCGTCGCCCGCCACGATGCGTTCGAGCACGGCGCGTTCGCGCCCGGCGGCGATAACCGTGGCCACACCGGCGGTCGTGGCCAGCTTGGCTGCCTGCAGTTTCGTCACCATGCCGCCGGTGCCGAGGCCGGACGAGGAGGGTTTGGCCAGCGCCTCGATCGCGCTGTCGATGCGCGCGACAAAGGGGATCGGCGCCGCTGCCGGGTCGTGGCGCGGGTCACGGTCGAACAGGCCCGGCACGTCGCTTAGGAGCACCAGGAGGTCGGCGTCGATCAACATGGCTGCCACGGCGGAGAGGCGGTCGTTGTCGCCGAAGCGCAGCTCGTCGTCGGCCACCACGTCGTTCTCGTTCACGATCGGGGCCACGCCCTCGTCGAGCAAGGAGAGCAGCGTGGTGCGCGCGCTCAGATAGCGCGCGCGGTCGGCCACGTCGCCCTGCGTGAGCAGAGCCTGCGCTACCACGCGGCCGTGGCGCGCGAAGGCGCGGGCGTAGGCGTTCATCAAACGCGGCTGGCCGATGGCGGCCAGCATCTGGCGCGTGGGGATGTCCGTGCGCGACGGCGCGGCGGGCAGATGGGCGCGCCCGGCCGCGACGGCGCCGGAACTGACGAGCAAGACCGCGCGCCCTTGCGCGTGCAGGGCGCTTAGCCCACGCACGAGCCGGGCGATGAACGCCGTATCCAGCGTGCCGTCCGGGCGCGTCAAGATAGACGAGCCGACCTTGACCACGATGCGGCGCGGGTCTACCGATACGTCGTCGCGCTGCCCCTGCATCCGCTTGTCATGCTCCCACTTCACTATGGCTAGACGCACGATCACGGATGCGACGTTTCCGCGGCGCACACCGTGACGACAGGCGCCGTCTTTATGTCCCCCAGTCTAGCAGGCTCTGAAAGAGTGAAGACACCCCACGACTATAGATGTCGTGGGGCGCCTTCTCGTCTATCGTCGCTCTCACACGCATGATCTGGAGCATGAGTAGAGTGAGGAAGCTACTTCCCCCAGAGCCCTCCGCCCACACGGGACAACTCGGCGCCGAGGCTAGTAACCACGGATGTAGCACGCCGTCCATCGACGATGGATGCGATGACGCTATTGAACTGGGCCTTCGTAAAGCCGCTGCCCCCCGTAAAGCTGGGGAAACTGCCGAACTTGACTCCAACGTTGCCGACAAGGAAAGACACCCCATATCCGTATTGGAGAATGCCGCTTTTGGGGTTCTTGTCGACGGTGCTGTCCATGTCTGCCTCAACGGGTTGACCAACGACGGAGAGCGAAACTTTGTTCGCCTGAGCCGCGAGAGGACCGAGCAAGCCGTCATCACTACTTTGCGGTGTCCCTGGCTCCTTTTAAAGCACGACGAAGAAGTACGTCCCGTCACTGTTCTGATAGACGTACTGCACGGCCGCGGCGTCCGGCGTCGCCAGGTACGTGATGCCTTGCAGTTTGAGGCCGAGTGGATCACCACTAAGGAGGAAGGCAGGTCTGTTGAAACTCAGCGCTTCCTGGAGTCCTACCTTGCGCGTCCCCATAAAGGCGCCGCCATCGGGATTGGTCGAGATGGTCGCATCATGATGACGTGTGCTCCAGTTCCTGGCTGCTTTCCAAGCAGAACTCGGAACACTAACTGCCTTCCAAGCAGAATTCGGAGCACTAGCTGCCTTGCCTGCTAGACTCGCGCTGGCCTCCGTGCGTGCGTGCATGAGCGCCGTACTGCTGGACACTAGTCCTATAGCGAGGACCACTATCCCCGCCTGACGCACCCGCTTACTAAACATCGCTTCCCCCTCCTAAGAATACTCTCCGCATGTCTAGAACGACGGCCCGAAGAAACGCTCCGCGGCGACATCGTTTTGGAATAAAGCAGCCCTCCCATAGCAATGGTTAATAGAATACGGAATCGTCCCTGAAGGCAACCAGTAGGGCTGAGACAAGGGGCCTGGGTCGGTTGATGGACCCGTACACGAACCGAAACCGTTAGGGCCGTATATACAGACCCAACGCTGGGGGCTGGTGCTGCCAGGGTAGCTACTGTATGCCGTGTAGGCTTCAGCGTCGTTGTAGTTAGGGTAGCACTACAACGTGCCGCGGGAGTCGCGATTCAGCAGGGGGAATGTATACTGGGTTGATTTTGGGACGCCCGAGAGCCCTTATTTTAGCGGTCGGCGTCGAGGACGCTCGCGTTATTTCTCCAAAAGCTCGTGACGAAGGCCTGACCAGTTCGTTCATCTACGGCTATTCCTTCAGCGCTTCGGCCCACAGCGACCGTACGCGAAACAGTCCCTTTCCAAGTATCGAGCACGTTCACAAACCCTGTCTAATTTATCGGATGCCTCAGCACTAATTGCCGCAAGACGGCTAGAGTTCCATCATCAGAGCCAGCCACAAAGACACGGCCTGCCCTCTCATCCACCGACACCGTGAGAGGAGCACGCATGGTTTGAATCGTCTTGAGAACGAGGCCGCTCGTCGCATCGAGCATGCTCACGGCGCCCATTTGTGTAACGAAAACGTGCCCGATGTGTGCGTCGATGGCAATCCCGTCAGGGTTAAGTCCTACATGTACTGTGTGTAGCACTTTGCCTGTCGTCGCGTCGATCATACTAACGGAGCCACTGCCGGCGTTGGCAACAAAAACACGCTGGGTCTTCTCGTCAACGACAGCGGCGCACGGAGTTTGACCGACCGTAACTGTCCGTAGAACCGATCCACTAAGTGCATCGAGCATACTCACGCTATGGCTGTCTCGGTTTAGCACGAAAACATGTCGCGCTTTCTCGGACACCACGATAGCTGCCGGGTTGGCTCCGACCATGACGGTTCGTATGACGCCTCCGCTGTCCGCGTCTAAGACGCTCACGCTGCCCATCGACGCGGCGGAGGCAGCCGTTTTCGGTGCGCCCCTGTTAGTAACGAAGATACGTCTACTCCGCTCCACGACCGTCACGACCAACAACTGCGGCTGAATACCGGTAGTTACAGTCCGTCGAAGGGCGCCGTCGCGAACGTCCCGCACCTGCACGAAGCCAGTCCCTCGACCTAAGGAGCTGTCACTAAGGGCCACGATGTGGCCCATCTCTTTGTCTATCGCGACAGCACCAAACGGGCTCTTCCGCACTTTGCGTGAAACTGGTGAAGCTGTCCCTTCGACAAGAAAGCTCATATCTCTCTAGGACGCATCAGCACGCCTCGAAAGAATTGGGCGCGGACTACGCCATTCAATCCCCTTCACGCAAAATGCGGAAGAGCCATCAAGGGTGACCTATGTGGGAAGTTATTCTTTGTACCGCAGAATGGAGAAGTCGTAAGTGTCTACAGGTTCTCGCTTATTAGCCTGTGTGAAACGCTATGCCTACCTCTTTTTGTTGAGACAGATATGCAGTTTTCTTATTTTCTACTGCAGATCTATTTCTTCCCGTACAAGTAACCCTTGATGCGTCCGGGTCCACGCAGACCTCTTGCACAATCGTGTCCCGCACCCCCACCTCTGCGGTTGAGGTGACAGCAAACGAGGGGGTGTTTATACTTTGGGCAAGGGGTACATCTGGAGTTTAGACTACAAGCAGGCAGCGAGATGTAGCCGCTCACCATAGGGAGAGTGGAGGAGAGCCAGACGGGGGGCGGAGGCCTCCCGGTTAGGCGCGACGGGATGAGTTGCGCGGGCAGGCG
>JAABUX010000491.1_pt1 | contig 67905 bp, 69 predicted proteins | sample 5561851 | NCBI WGS metagenome assembly JAABUX01 (sample SAMN10711883, study PRJNA513361) | rock metagenome | isolation source: Antarctica rocks | place: Antarctica: Victoria Land, Richard Nunatak red sandstone | collected 2016-01-03
AGCTCACCACTCGATCCCCTGCTGGGCGCGAATGCCGGCGTCCATCGGGTGCTTGACCTTGACCACCTCTGAGACCAGGTCGGCGGCCTCGGTCAACTCGGGGGCGGCATCGCGGCCAGTGACCACGATGTGCTGGAAGCCGGGGCGCTCGCGAAGCGTCTCGACTACATCCTGAACGTCGATCCAGCCCCACTTGATCGGGTAGGTGATCTCGTCGAGCAGCAGGAACTCGTAACGCTCCTGCGCGATCGCCCGCTTGACCTCCGCCCACCCCTCGCGGGCCTTCTCGGCGGACTCCTCGAGGTCTTGCGAGATCCAGGACCAGCCGTCGCCCATCTTCTCCCAGTCGATCCCGCCGAGCTCGAGCGCCGCCTTGTGCTCGCCTACCTTCCACTTGCCCGATTTGACGAACTGGAAGACGCCGCAGCGGTATCCGCGCGCCCACGCGCGCATCAGGATCCCGAACGCGCTCGTTGATTTACCCTTCCCGTCGCCGGTGAGGACGATCAAGAGCGGCCGGTCACGCCGTTTGCGGCGCTTGGGGTCCGCGCTCCCGAGGTCGTCGGCCGCTCGGCGTCCGGCCTCGCCGGAACGGGCCCCGGTCATGCGGCGCTCCTGATCGGCGAGGGATCGAGCGTGTGCACGTGGCCGCCGGCCGCGGCCGCCAGCGCGGCGGCGAGCCCGAGCCTGACGGGACCGTCTTCGATGTCGATCACGTGGACTGCGGCGGCGGCACCCAGGCGCGCGGCCGCGCGCCGGGCTTGCCCACCGGGATCGGTGACCCGTCCATCGGTGAGCAGGATCGCGATTGCGCGCCGGCCGGGCTCGCGCATCGCCTCCCGGCGCAGCAGCAGCTCGGCGGCGTCCAGGCCCGCGGCCAGCGGCGTGCGCCCGCCGGTCGGCAGCGCGCGCACGGCCTCAGCGGCTCGCTCGAGCGGCGCGCCGGGGGCGAGGAGCAGCCGCGCGCCGCCGTCGCGGAAGGCGATCAGGGCCACACGGTCGCGCCGCGCGTAGGCGTCGCGCAGGAGCCTGAGCAGCGCGCCCTTCACGCGCGCCAGCCGCCGCCGCGCCCCCATCGAGCCGCTGGCGTCGACCACGAGGCACAGCAGCACCCCTTCGCGCCCGGCACGGACGTGCTGGCGCAAACCGGTGTGCCCGGCGCTGGCGAGACCGGCGCTCATGACGCGGGCGCGCAGCGTGGCGACGACGGCTACGTCGACCGGCTCGGCGGGGGCGGGGCGGGTGTCGATCGCCCCGGCACCCGGTCCGCAGGCGCGCGCGCGGCGGCCGTGGGGGCCGCGCCCGGTGCCGGCGAGCGTCAGCGCTTGCAGCGGCAGATCGGCGGGGGCTGGCGGATCCTGGCGTTCACGCGCCCGGGCGCCCGCGGCCGGGCGCTCCTGCACCGCGCTCGCCGCGGGCGCCTGCGCCTGCCCGGGTTCGGGCTCGGCGGTTGGGCCGGCGCGCGTTGCGTCCTCGCCAGCGCTCCCCGGCCCGCCGGCCGGGGAGCCACTGCCACGGCGATCCGCATGCGACTTGGGGTTCCGGCCGCCGCCCGGGGGATCGTCGGGCGGCTCGGGCCCTTCAGCGCCGTCGCGGGGATGGCCGGACGGCTGGGTGTCGTCGTCTCCGCCGCAGCGGAGCTCGCTGGACGGCCCGGTGCCTTGCTTGCCGTCCAGGGCTCGCTGCAGGTCGTCCTCCCCGGCCGCCTCGCTTGCCAGCGGATCGCGGCGACGACGATGGGGCAGGGCGAGCGCAGCCGCGCGGCGGACGTGGTCCTCGGAGACCTCCTCTGCACCCTCCAGTGCAGCGAGCGCGCGGGCGGCGACGGCGCAGACGATGTCCCCCCGCACGCCGTCTACCCCCAGGCGCGCGCAGGCGCCAGTGATGCGCATCAGCTCACGCTCGGGCAGGCGTACCCGGTCCAGTCGCTCGCGCCCCAGCGCGATGCGACCGGCTAGCGCCCGCTCCTGGGCGCTGAAGCGCTGCACGAACGCCGCCGCGTCGCGGTCGAAGGCCAGCCGGCGGCGCACGATCTCTGCCCGCGCGCCCGGGTCTGCCGGGCCGCGGACCTCCACGCCGAGCCCGAAGCGGTCAAGCAGTTGTGGGCGCAGCTCACCTTCCTCGACGTTCATCGTGCCGACGAGCAAGAAGCGCGCGTCGTGCTCGACCGACACCGCGTCGCGCTCCACCCGCGCCACGCCCGATGCGGCCGCGTCGAGCAGTGCGTCGACCAAGTGGTCGGGGAGCAGGTTGACCTCGTCGACGTACAGGATGCCGCGGTGCGCGCGGGCCAGTAGCCCGGGCTCGAAGGCGTGCTCGCCCGCGAGCGCGCGGCGAAGATCGAGCGCGCCAACGAGACGGTCGAGCGCGGCGCCAAGCGGCAGCTCGACCAGCCGCGCTTGGCGGTCGGCGACCTCGATGTCGTGCGGCACCCGGCCCTCGGGCGCCCGCTCGCCGGGGGCGAACGCGAACGGATGGCCGGCGGCGGCGCTCACGGATGGCAGCAGTGGCGCTAGGCCCCTCACGGCTGTCGACTTCGCGGTGCCGCGCTCGCCGCGTACGAGCACGCCACCGACCTCGGGCGCTACGGCGTTGATCAGCAGCGCCTCCACGAGCGCCTCCTGACCGACGATCGCCGTGAGCGGGAACTCAGGGGTCACGCGCGCCTCCTCGGGCTCGGGGACCCGGCCACCGGCCTCCGCGGGCTCGAAAGTCAAGCGCCGGCCTCCTCGAGCTCGCCCTCGAGCGCCAGGAAGCGCTCGCGGATTCCGGCCAGGGTGTCGTCCTGCGGCTGCGCCCACATGCCGCGGTCGGCTGCCTCCAGCAGGCGCTCGGCGATCGCCCGGGCCGCCCAGGGGTTCGAACGGCTCATGAACGCGGCTACGTCCTCGTCGAGGAGATAGCGCTGGGTCACCTGCTCGTACATCCAGTCCTGCGCGACGCCGGTCGTGGCGTCGTAGCCGAAGAGGTAGTCGACGGTCGCCGACAGCTCGGCCGCGCCCTTGTAGCCGTGGCGGATCATGGACGCGATCCAGCGCGGGTTGGCCACGCGCGCACGGAACACGCGCCTGGTCTCCTCGGCGAGCGTGCGCGCATGCACCCGCGATGGATCTGAGCTGTCGCCGAGGTACGCCGCCGGGTCACGCCCGGTCAACGCCCGTACCGTGGCGACCATGCCGCCGTGGTACTGGTAATAGTCGTCGGAGTCGAGGATGTCGTGCTCTCGGTTGTCGACGTTCTTGACCGCCACGTCGATCCGGGCGTAGCAGTCGCGCATCGCCTGCGCGGCGGACGCACCCTCCAGGCCGCGGCCGTATGCATAGCCACCCCAGGCCTCGTAGACCTCGGCCAGGTCGGCGTCACCGCGCCAGTCACGTGTATCGAGGAGCGCCATCAGGCCGGCGCCATAGGTCCCGGGCTTGGAGCCGAAGACCCTCGTCGTCGCGCGCCGCCAGCCAGCCTCGGTCCCGAGCTCGGCCGCCAGGCGCTCGGCGTCGGCGCGGGCATGGGCGGCCACGTAGTTGTCCTCGGAGGGCTCGTCCAGTGCGGCGACCCGCGCCACGGCGTCGTCGAGCAGCGCGATCAGGTGGGGAAAGGCGTCGCGGAAGAACCCGGAGATGCGGACCGTGACGTCGATGCGCGGCCGGCCGAGCTCGGCGAGAGGGATGACCTCGATGCCGCTCACGCGGCGCGTCTCGGGGTGCCAGGTGGGGCGCACGCCAAGCAGCGCGAGGATCTCCGCTATGTCGTCGCCCTGCGTGCGCATCGCGGAGGTGCCCCACGCGACCAGGCCGACCATTCGCGGCGGTTCGCCGGTCTCGTGCCGGTGTCGCTCGAGCAACGCGTCGGCCAGGCGCCGGCCGACTTCCCAGGACAGCTCGGAGGGCAGCGCTCGCGGGTCGACCGAGTAGAAGTTACGCCCCGTCGGCAGCACGTCGAGCCGGCCGCGGGTGGGGCTCCCCGACGGACCGGCGGCGACGTGACGGCCGCGCAGCGCGGCGACGATCGCGCTCAGCTCCTCGCCGGTCTGGCGGATACGCGGCACGACTTCGTCGGCGGCGAAGCGCAGCACTCGCTCCACGTCCTCGTCGCCGTGGCCGAGGATCGCGGCGCACGCTTCCACGGCGGACCCTCCGAGCCAGCCACGAACGGCCAGCTCGTCCAGCAGAGCCATCTGCGCGGACTCCAAACGGTCCACGAGGTCGCCGGCGCTCTTGCTTGGGCCGGGGAAGTGGCTGAGCAGGCTGCGCAGGTCATCGGGAGCAGCTGGTGCCGTCTGACCGGGCACCGTCGTCGCGGGCGCCGCTGGAGCGGGCGCGCCCGGAGCGGCGACGAGGGCCGGCTCGTCGATCCCGAAGGCGGCGCCGACCGCTGCGCGCAGACCTGGCACATCGCCCGAGCCCAGACGCAGCATCGCTGCCGTCAACCCGCGTAGCTGCTCGCCCGCGGGCGAGCAGCCGAGGACGTGCAGGCCGTCCTTGATCTGGATGTCCTTGATCTCGCAGAGATAGCCGTCGATGTGCTGGACCAGCCCCCCGACATCGTCGGGGCGCTCGTGGACCCCGAGGTCGGACTGTAGGTTGGCGCGCTCGATCGCCGACCAGATGCGCGCGGCGAGCGCCGGCAGCTTCGGCGGGTCGAGCACCTCCAACCGCGCGTACTCGTCGAGCAGCGCCTCGAGCTCGGCCAGCTCGTCGTAGGTGTCCGCGCGCATCATCGGCGGCACGAGGTGGTCGACGATCACCGCGTGGGCGCGGCGCTTGGCTTGCACCCCCTCACCAGGGTCGTTTACCACGAACGGATAGACGAGCGGGATGTCACCCAGCGCGGCGTCCGGCGCGCAACCGGCGCAGAGCGCGAGTGTCTTCCCGGGTAGCCACTCGAGCGTCCCGTGCTTGCCGAGGTGGACGATCGCGTCGGCACCCCACACGGAGTCGATCCAGCGATAGAAGGCGAGGTAGTGGTGGGTCGGCGGCAGCTTCGGGTCGTGGTAGATGCCGACCGGATCCTCGCCATAGCCGCGCGGCGGCTGGATCGCAACGACCACGTTGCCGAGCTCCAGCCCGGCGATCACGAAGTCCTCGCCGTCGACGTGGCGATCGCCCGGCGGCGGGCCCCAGCGCTCCTCGATCGCGGCGCGCAGAGCGGCCGGTAGGGTGGCGTACCAGGTCAAGTAATCGGCTACGGGCATCCGCAGCGGCGCCCTGAGGAGATCGTCGTCGGTGAGGAACTCCGGGTCGTACCCGCCGGAGGCGATCAGTGCGTGCATGAGGCAGTCGCCGCCGGCGAAGTCGTGCTCGATCGCCATCCCGTCGGCGCGCAGCGCCTGCAACAGCGCCAGCGCGCTCGCCGGTGTGTCGAGGCCGACCGCCATCCCGACCCGCGCGTGCTTGGTCGGGAAGCTCGTCAGCAGCACCGCCACCCGGCGCTCGCGAGCCGGCCGGCGGGCAAGCGCGGCGTGGCGCACGGCCAGTCTCGCCACCCGCGCGCAGCGCTCGGTGTCGGGAACGTAGCGCGGGACCGCTACGCCAACCGGCGAGCTCCCGGTGTCTCGCTCCTTGAAGGAGATGACGCCGCCCAAGATGCGGCCGTCGAACTCGGGGATCGCCACCTGCGTGGCCGCGTCAAGTGGGGACAGCCCCGCGTCGGAGGCCAGCCACGCCGCCCGCGAAGAGGTGGCGCACACGGCTTGGATGACCGGGACACCGAGCTCGGCGAGCGCACGGGCGTCCCACTCCTGCCACTGCTCTCCAACGCTGTCGCGCTGGTCTCGCGCGCGGGCGCCCGGCGCGTTGTCGGCGGCGCCCTCGCTCTGGCGGGGCACCGCATCGGCGGCGCCCGAGCCGCCTGTCGCGAGCATCGTCGTGATGAGAGCGTCCACGTGGCCGTGCAGGAGCTCGAGCGCCGCGACCTTTCCCTCGCCGTCCCGGCGCAGGGTGTAGCTCCAGACGGGCAGCGCGTTGGCACCGGCCTCGTTGATCGCGGCGCTTAGCGCGTCGACGAACGCGGTATTGCCCGTCAGCCGGTGCGAGCGGTAGAAGCAGACCCCGACCGTAGGTAGTGCCGGATCGAGGCGCGCAAGCGCGTCCTGCATCGGAACGTCGCCCGCTCCCGGGAGGTAGACCCCGAGATCCGCGACCTCGTGCGGCGGCTCGAAGCCGTGGCCCTGCAAAAGGAAGGTGTCGGCGAGGAAGCGCAGCAACTGCTCGACGTTGTCGACATCGCCGTGACGCAGGTACTCCCCCGCCTGCGCGACCGCGCCGGCCGGCGCGGTCGAGAGCGCCGTCAGCTCCGCGTCGGGCTCGGCCTCGCCCCCCAGCGCGAGCAGCGAAATGCCGCCTTGGGCGCAGCGCTCCCGCAGCAGGTCGAAGCCGTTCACCCACCCGCGACGGCCGCCGAGGATGCGGCACAGCACGACCCGCGCGCCGGTGAGCACTTCCTCGACGAGCGCCTCGTCATCGACGGCCGTAGCGGGGTTGGCGCAGCGGACCTCCGGGAAGCCGGGCGGCAGACGGGCCACCGCCGCGGCGGTGGCGAGGATCTCGGTATCGGCCGTGGTCACGAAGCGCAGCACTGGCGCACCTCCGTTGGCAAGGTCGGCGGGCCGGCGGGCGGGCGCGCCGCCATTGTCGGAGCTGGCAGGTGCCGTAGCGGCTGACCCCGGCGCGGGCGCACCTCCGTTGTCAAGAGCGGCAGGTCCGGGGGCGGTCCGCCCTCGATCAGCGCCGCCAGCCGGGCGGTGTCGATGTGGCCCGCGACGAGGTCGCCCAGCGCGTCGAGACGCGCGGCGCGCGCCGCCGCGAACGGAGTGGCGCCCGGGACGAAGCGGCGCCCGCGCGCTTTCGCGACCCAGGACAGCAGTGCACGGCGAAACGCGTCGTGCTCGAGGGCGCCGTGCCAGGAGAGGCCGACCACGGCACCGTCGCGGCAGCCCTCGGGCTCGCCGTCGTCGGCGGTCACGACCGGTTCGCCGCCGTGGCGGCGAATGCGACCGTGGCGGATCTCATAGCCGCTGGCGCTGGTCCCCAGCCACTCCGAGCGCCCGCTGCGCCGGCGCAGGAGCTTGTCCGGTGCGAACGTCGTAACGACCGGAAGCAGGCCGGCGCCGGCAACCCGGCCGCGGCCAGACTCGACGCCGTCGTCGATCCGTTCGCCGAGCATCTGGTAACCCCCGCAGACGCCTAGGATCGGGTCCCCGGCGGCGGCGCGCGCGGCGAGGGCGCGGTCCAGGCCGCCCGCGCGCAGGCGCTCCAAGTCTTCGATCGTCGCCTTCGTGCCGGGCACGACTACGAGGTCGGCGCGCTCCACGTCGGCGGGCGAGCGCGTGAAGCGAACGCGCACGCCGGGCTCGGCGTCCAGCGCATCGGCGTCGGTGAAGTTGCTCATCCACCGCAGGCGAAGCACCGCGACGTCGAGGGTGTCTGCTCGAGCGGGAGCCTCGGGCGTCCGCGCGTCGAGCGCCAGCGAGTCCTCGGCGTCCATCCAAAGGTCCTCGGCGTGGGGCAGCACGCCGAGCACGGGGCGCCCCGTGAGCTCCTGTAGGCGCTCGAGTCCGGGCGCCAGGATCGAGGCGTCGCCGCGGAACTTGTTGATCACGAAGCCTGCGACCAGGGCCTGGTCGGCGCCGTCCAGCAGCGCGAGCGTGCCGAGCAGCGACGCGAATACTCCGCCGCGGTCGATGTCGGCCACGATCACGACTGGCAGCCCCGCCTCGCGCGCGAGGCCCATGTTGGCCAGGTCGTCGCTGCGCAGGTTGACCTCGGCCGGGCTGCCGGCCCCCTCGCAGACGACGACTTCATAGCGCTCGCGAAGCCCGGCCAGCGCCGAGGCGACCACAGGCGCCAGCTCAGCTTTGAGCTGCTGGTAGGAGCGCGCGCCGGCATCGGCGTAGGGACGCCCCATGACCACGACCTGGCCGTGGCGCTCGCCCGACGGCTTGATCAGGACCGGGTTCATGGCGGCCTCGGGCTCGATCCCGGCCGCCGCGGCCTGGACGGCCTGGGAGCGGCCGATCTCGCTGCCATCGGGGGTCACAACGGAGTTCAGCGCCATGTTCTGGGCCTTGAACGGCGCGACGCGCACGCCCTCGCGATGCAACCAGCGGCAGATCCCTGCGGCCACAACCGACTTCCCGGCGTCCGAATGGGTTCCGCAGATGAGGATCGCGCCCTTCATCGCACGCGGCCCTTTGCAGCGCCGATGGGGGCGACGTGGCGCGTAGCGCGGACGCACTCGCGAGGCGCGCCCGAGCGCTCCCGACCAGCACCCACGCACGCCCGGGCCGCGCCGACGCCGGCGCAGAACACGGCGGTCGCTGCGCCGACGCCGACGCCGGCGCAGAGCACGGCGGTCGCTGCGCCCACCGTTAGCGACAGGCGGGCGGCGCGATCCACGTCGCGCGTCGTCGGCGGGCACCCGTCCCCGAGCGAAGGGCGGCGCTGCACTCGTCCCCCGTAGCTGAGCGGGCCGCCCAGCCGGACGCCGAGCGCCCCGGCAAACGATGCTTCCATTTGCCCGGCGTTCGGGCTGGGGTGGGCGCCGCCGTCGCGACGCAGTACCTGCCAGGCGGTGCGTGCCGAGCCGCCGACTACCGGCGCGCAGAGCACCGCGAGCGCCGCCCCGGCGCGGGCGGCGGGCCAGCTCATCGCGTCGTCGATGCGGGCCGCGGCCCATCCGAAGCGCTCATAGCGCTCGCTATGGTGGCCGATCATCGCGTCGAGCGTATTGGCCGCCCTGTAGCCGGCCACACCTGGCGGGCCCGCGACCGCCCCCCATAGGAGCGCACCGACGACCGCGTCGCCGGTGTTCTCCGCCACCGATTCCACGAGCGCGCGGCTGACGCCATCCGCGTCGAGGCGCTGCGTGTCTCGTCCCACGAGCGCGGGCAGCGCATCGCGCGCGCCCTGCAGGTCGTCGTCATCGAGCTTCGCGGCGATCCCCGCCGCCTGCTCGCGCAGGGAGCGTCCTCCCAGCGCCGCCCAGGTCAGCGCGAGTAGCGCGGCACCGCGCCCGAGGCCGGCCCGGCACGCCGCGCGCGCCAGCCCCTCCGCCGCGAGCGCGGCGCATCCGATCAGGCCCGCCGCGTAGATCGTGCCGCGCCGACGGGTCGGCGCATAGGACGCGCGCTCGACCCGGAGCGCAAGCTTCCCGAATCCCGCAACAGGATGCAGGTGAGGTGGGTCGCCCAGCACGAGATCGGCCACGTACCCCACGAGGAGCGCGGGTCCGATCACGGCCCGGGACCGCCCGAAGGCGTGACCGCGATCACGCCGCGTACCGCCGGAGGCCCGGCTGCGATCACGCCGCGTACCGCCCGGAGGCCCGGCTGCGATCACGCCGCATATTCGCCGAGGAGCGTGGACGCTCATCTACCCCCCGCCTCCCCGAGCGGGCAGTTGACGCGCGTCACGGTCCAGCGGCCACCGTGGCCATTCAGCTCGGTCAGCGAGAGCGGCGCCGCCTCGAGCGCCCAGAATGCCGCCAGCGGTGCGTCGAGGGCGTGCACGACCGCGGCCTTGACGACCCCGCCGTGCGTGATCGCCGTGGTCGTCCCACTCCGCCGCGCCTGGCCGCTGAGCCACCCGGCGACGCGCCGCGCGAAGGCTGCGAGCGTCTCTCCGTCGTGCGGAGCGGCATCCGGGTCGTGCATGAATGCGCGCACGGCGTCCGGCTCGGCGGCATTGATCTCAGCCAGCGTCGAGCCCGCCCAGCGCCCGAAGTCGCACTCGGCCAGCAACGGATCAGATGTGGCAGCGAGTCCCGCCGCCTCCGCGGTCTGCCGGCACCGCAGGGCAGGGCTGCAGAGCACCTCGCAGCCGCGTGGGATGGCGCCCGCAAGCGCAGCCGCGGCGAAGGTCGCACTCTCGTCGAGCGGCTCGTCGCGCGGAAGGGCGGCCCTGCGCGTCGCGCCGGTGGGCGCGTGGCGCACGATCAGCAACCGCCTCACGCCCCCTCGACATTTGAGCAATGCGGGTGCAGCGGGTCCTGCTCGGGAGCCGAGTCCTGCACGCCGGCCGTCTGCACTCGTACCTCCTCGGGATCGAGCGTCCCGTCCTGGAAGGGCCCGCGGCGGACGAGTTCCTGACTCCCGGGGAAACTGGCCCGGTTACAGTGGCGCGACCGTCCCGGACTGATACCGGATTCCTCGCACCGCCACGCTGACCCAGCCGATGGTAGCGGCTGGGTCGACCTGTTGGGCAGTCGGCACACAGGTCCTATTACTGTTGCCGTTGATGACCGGCGAGGCCCACTTCAAGCGTCCGCCGACGCCGCCGGGCTTCGATCGCTCGCGCGCCGCGCAGCGGGCGGCAGATTCTCGCGGCTGGCGCTACGACGAGGCCGCGCGGGAGATTGTTCACCGCGTCATCGCCGAGCGGCGCGACGTGCGGCGCTTCCGGCCTGATGCCGTGCCCGACGACGTGCTGCGTCGGGTCCTCGAGGCCGCGCACCGGGCTCCGTCCGTCGGCTTGATGCAGCCGTGGCGGCTGATAGTGATCCGCAAGCTCGCTACCAGGGTCGCCGTGCGCCGGCTGGCGGGGCGCGAGCGCCTGCGCCAGGCCAGCCGCTTCGACGAGCGCGCCCGCCAGTTCCTGGACCAGAAGATCGAGGGCGTCGTCGAGGCTCCGCTCGGCGTATGCGTGTGCTGTGAGCACGGCAGGCCGGGCGAGGAGATCCTCGGGCGCGGCACGATCCCCGACACCGACGTCTACAGCGCCGCCTGCGCGATCGAGAACCTCTGGCTCGCCGCACGCGCCGAAGGGCTCGGCGTCGGTTGGGTCAGCTTCTACCGCCCCGAGGACCTTCGTGCCCTGCTGGGCATCCCGCGCCGGGTGGATCCGATCGCGTATCTCTGCCTGGGCTGGCCCGACGAGCGTCCGGTCCGGCCGAGCTTGGAGGCAGCCGGGTGGTCCGCGCGCCTCGCGCTGGATGCGGTAGTCATGCACGAGCACTGGAGTGTCGAGGGGGGGGCCGGCGCTGAGGCGTCGGCGGGGGGCGAGGCGCTGGCCGGGGCCGAGGCGCAGCTCGGAGGTCGGCCGCCAGTCAGCCCCGAGCCACCGGTCGGAGATCGGCCGCCCCCGACGAGCTCCGGGCCCGAGGGTCCTGACCGCGCCGCTGCAATCGCTGCGCGCGACCGGCTTGACAAGCTCGTCAAGCCGGCCCGCAGCCTCGGCGCCCTGGAGGGACTGATCGAGCGCTGGACGGCGGTCACCGGTCGCCCGCCATCGTCAAAGGTGACAGCCGGCGTACTCATCTGCGCGGGCGATCACGGTCACGTCCGCCGCGGCACGAGCCTCTTCGACAGCCCGGTGTCGGCGCAGGTCACAGCGGCGGCAGCCCGGGGAGAGACCGCAGCCGGCGTGCTGGTGCACCGCGGGCAGCACGAGCTGCTCGTGGTCGATGTCGGCCTCGCAGCCCCGACGCCAGCCGGGGTTCGAGACGCCAAGGTCGCCGCCGGCACGGCGGACATGACCGTGCGACCGGCGCTCGGTGCGGCGGAGCTCGACGCGGCGCTTGATACGGGAGCCGCCCTCGCCCGCGAGCTGGCCGGCCGCGACATCGACTGCCTCGTCCTCGGCGAGATCGGGATCGGGAACACAATGACGACCGCAGCGCTGGTCTGCGCCCTCACCGGCGCCTCACCGCAACTCGCGGTCGGCCGCGGCACCGGTGTGGACAGCGCCGGGCTGCAGCGCAAGCGCGGAACGGTGGCCGCCGCGCTGGCGCTGCACGGCGCGCGGCTCGCCCCCCGCGATGCGCTCCGCGCCGTTGGCGGGTTGGAGATCGCCGCGCTCGCAGGTGCCGCCTCGGAAGCCGTCCGCCTGCGACTGCCGGTTCTCCTCGACGGCTACGCGGTCACCGCGGCGGCACTTGCCGCCGCCCAGCTCGACCCCATGGTTGGCGAAGTGCTCATCGCCAGCCACCGCTCCGCCGAGCCGGGCCATGACCTTTTGCTCGCAGAGCTTGGACTCGAGCCGCTGCTCGACCTTCGGCTCGCGCTCGGAGAGGCGTCCGGCGCGCTGCTCGCACTCCCACTGATCGAAGGCGCAGGCGCCCTGTATCACGGGATGGGCACCTTCGAGGAGTCGGGAGTTGCACGTGCGTAGCGACACCGCGGACGCGGTGAGAGCATCACATCGCCCATGGGATGGCGTTGCGCAAGCATCGCGTCGCCTGTCGGATGGCTTCGAGCGATCGATCGATGGCCTCCGGGCTGACTTGGCTGGAGCGATCAATGGCCCCTGGGAGAGTTTTGCTGGAGGGGTCGATCGCCTTTGGGAGGGCTTCGCAGGAGCGGTCACGTTGCTCACGATCGTGCCGCTGCCCATCCAGGCCGCCACCGCCAGTCCCACTGGGGCCACCACTGCCGGCGCCGGGCTGAACAGATCCGCGGGTTGGCTCCCGATCGTCGGCGCAGCGCTCGGAGCGCTCGCCGGCGGTGTGCGCGTGCTTTGCGAGCCGCGACTCGGGCGCAGCGTGAGCACCGTGCTGGCCACCGTTGTTCTCGTAGTCGCCACCGGCGCGCTGCACCAAGACGGACTCGCAGACACCGCCGACGGTCTCGGGGCGCGCGGGGGCCGTACCCGCCGGCTCGAGGCGATGCGCGATTCCGCAACTGGGGTGTTCGGAGTCCTCGCCCTCCTCGGGTGGACGCTCTTGCTGCTCACGACGATGGCTTCGCTGGAAGCAGACCGGGCGCTCGGTGGGTTGATCGTCGCCTGCGCCCTCGCGCGCTGGGCGGCGTTGCTCCACGCCGCCGGTGCACCGCCGGCGCGTAGCGATGGGCTCGGGATGACGTTTGGAGCGGATCGCCTCGCGTTGAGCACCGCGACGGGAGCGTCCGTGATCCTGGCCCTCGGGGTATGCGGCTCACGCGCGGGCGCCGCGGCACTCGGGACGACCCTCATCGTCGCCGCGCTTTCGGCGGCATTCGCCCGCCGTACGCTCGGTGGTCGCACCGGGGACACCCTGGGCGCCACCGTCGCGGTCGTCGAGGTCGCCGTATGCGTGGTCCTGGTGGCGGTCTGGCACGGGTGACGGCCTCCGTTGGGAGGCTAGGCGCGTTGCTGTGCTGGTGTTGACTTGACCGTATCTCCCGCCGGGCGGATAAGCAGAAAAACTTCCTGTCAGTGCAAGTAGCCGTACTTGCGCAGGAACCTGTTCAGCTTGCTCAAGAACTTCCTCCCGCTCCCCCTGCCACCGAAGAGGGCGCTGTGGAGGTTCCCGCGTCTCAGCTCCACTGTAAGGGTGCGCTGCACCAGCGCGTTGTGTCCGAGGAGGTCCTCGTCCGCGGCCCAGGCGCCGATCAAGCCGACTCCGTCGCTGAGATTGCGCTTGAAGTCGTTCAGCCACATCGTGGCATCCTTCGCGATCAGGGAGCGGTAGTGGCGCGTCACATCGATAAAGCGCCCCGCGCGGAAGATCAATATCTGAATCGGCAGGCCCGAAGCCGCGAAGTCGGTGAACGCGTATGCGAACCGGTCATCTGCGGAGAGGAACTCGAAGCGACCATTGTGGCCGAGGTCCTTGATTCGGTCGCCGAAGTCGCCGAAGTTGCGCTCGGCCACTAGGTAGGTCCTTGTGGTCCCGTCGTATCGGAAGACCTGCTCGATCGTGCAGCAGTGTGCGCCGCCGGAGAAGAGGTCGAGGACGACATCGGGCTCTCCGTCGCGCGCGAGGTCGAGCACGTGGACTGAGGGATGCCCACCCTGTGAGCGCGGGAAGGCCCCGGCCGGTTGGCAGTACTTGCCGCAGCCGCCGGAAATGGAGCTGCCGGAGACGATTGGCTTGTCATACACCACTCGGTCTGAGCGCCGGATCAGCAGCCGCAGGCCGGAGAAGCCGTGCCCGAGGCGGCCGTGAAACGTGAACGTCGCGGATACCGCCCCCGAATGGGCCTTCTGGGTGATGGCAAGCGCCGCCGCCGGGGTGGCCGCGAACGCAAGCACCACGCCGACGATGATCGAAGATAGTCGTTTCCTGGACGCCACGACGGTTGACACGCTACACCCTTGTCAGAGGCGGGAGCGGGAGACATGACGCTCCGGATGGAGTGCGTCTTTCTAGCTTGCTCGCGGTCGACCCGATAGCCTCCCGCGCCGCATGAAGATCGGGGTGCCCGCAGAGAGCGCCGAGGGCGAGCGACGCGTGGCGCTGGTCCCGGAAGTGGTCGGCAAGCTGGCCGGTCAGGGCCTGGAGGTGCTCGTCCAGGAAGGCGCCGGCGCAGGCGCGCTGATTCCCGATTCCCAGTTAGCGGAGGCGGGGGCCACGCTTACCGACGAGGGCGATGTCTGGTCGGCGGAGATCGTGGTCAAGGTGGCACCGCCGACCGTCGAGGAGGCCGCGCGGCTGAACGCCGGCAGCGTGCTGATCGGGTTTCTGGCGCCGCTGTCGGGCGGCGACGGCGTGCGGGCGCTAGCGCGGAGCGGCGCGACGAGCTTCGCGCTCGAGGCGGTGCCGCGGATCAGCCGCGCGCAGTCGATGGATGCGCTGTCCTCGCAGGCGAACATCGCCGGCTACCGCGCGGCGCTGATCGGCGCTCAGGAGATGGGGCGCTTCTATCCGATGCTGATGACAGCCGCGGGTACGATCAGGCCAGCGACCGTGCTGGTGCTGGGCGCGGGCGTAGCCGGCCTGCAGGCGATTGCGACGGCGCGGCGGCTGGGCGCGGTCGTGCAGGGCTTTGACGTTCGCTCGGCCGTCAAGGAGCAGGTGGAGTCGCTGGGGGCGAAGTTCCTGGAGTTCGACCTGGGTGGCGACCTGGAGGGCACCGGCGGGTACGCCAAGGAGCTGACGACGGAGCAGCAGTCCCGCCAGCAGGAGCTGATGGCCGAAGCGATCGGGAAGGTCGACGTCGTCATCACCACCGCATTGGTCCCCGGCCGGCGCGCGCCGATCCTGGTCACCGCCGCGGCGGTGCAGAAGATGAAGCCGGGCTCGGTGATCGTCGATCTCGCCGGCGAAGCCGGCGGCAACTGCGAACTCTCGGAGCCCGGCGAGACGGTGATCCGCCACGACGTGAAGATCTTGGCGCCGCTGAACGTGCCTTCGACGATGGCCGAGCACGCCTCCCAGCTCTATGCCCGTAACATCCAGGCGCTGCTGGGCCTGATGATCGAGGATGGGGCGCTGAAGCTCGACTTCGACGACGAGGTGATCGCGGGCGCCTGCATCACCCGGGACGGAAAGATCGTTCACGAAGCCGCCAGGGCTGCGGCGGCGGCCGCCCTGGCCGCACGGTTGACACCCTCATGACGTTCTCTCTACCCGCGTCACCGCGTGGGTCCCCATCGCGTTCGACAGGTCGCACGGTTGACACCCTCATGACCTTCTCTCTACGGCTAGAGCAGGGGCATTCGTTGTTCTTACCGGGCTCATGCCGCATGCGCGAGCCCCCGCCGGGCTGCGCGGGTACGCCCGCTACGCCCGGGCGCGCACCACGCACCGTTTGGCGCGCTCATAACTCGACACTCAACGCCACGGCGCAGGCGAGTGTCGCGTGCGTGTCGCTATGCGCGCTCCACACGACAGTGAACCTCGGGGCGACGCCGAGTGTCGAGTTGTGGCGTCGATCGCAGGCGCGCGGCAGTGCAGCTTCATCAGAAAGCTCGCTCGGGGTCCCTCGATGAGCGTCGTCACCGAGATCGCGATCCTCGTGCTTGCCGCGTTCGTCGGCTTCGAGGTCATCTCCAAGGTCCCCAACACGCTCCACACGCCGCTGATGTCGGGCACCAACGCGGTCCACGGGATCGTCCTGCTCGGCGCCCTGCTGACGATCGCTGCCTCGAGCGGCGTGCTCGAGAAGGTGCTGCTCGTGATCGCGATCGCGTTCGGGACGATCAACATCATCGGTGGCTTCCTGGTCACCGATCGGATGCTCGGGATGTTCAAGGCCAAGCCCGAGCCAGCCCCTGCCGCCCCGGAGCCCGAGCCGGCGGCCTCTCCGGAGCCCGAGCCAGTCGCGCCCGAACCCGAGCCAGCCGAACCTGAGCCGGCTGCCGCGAGTGCCCTGGAGAACGAGCTCGCGCCGGCCGCCGCGAGTGCCCCGGCGCCCGAGCCTGCGACCGACCAGAAAAACGGGCCGGAGCCGGAGGCGGAGGCCAATAGAGATCCGGCTGGCGGGGCCGATAGAGAATGACGCTCCGCGCGGTCTTCCTGCAAGACCCGAACTTCATCGACGGGGCGTACATCGTTGCGTTTGCGCTGTTCATCTACGGACTGAGCGGGCTCACCGGCCCGCGTACGTCGGTTCGCGGCAACAAGATCGCCGCGGTGGGGATGGCGATTGCGTTCGTCGCGACGCTGCTGACGCGCCACGCCCTGAACGGATCGAGCACGCCGTGGCTGATCGTGCTCGGGATCGCGATCGGAGCGGGGATCGGAATCCCCGCGGCGCTGAAGGTGCGCATGACCGCGATGCCGCAGATGGTCGCGCTGTTCAACGGCGTCGGCGGTGGAGCTGTGGCGTTGATCGCGTGGATCGAGTACCGCCACCACTTCGGCGGCCATTACCTGCTCAAAGCCGAGATCCCGTCGCTCTTTGCCGCGATCGTCGGCTCGGTCTCGTTCTGGGGGTCGAACATCGCGTTTGCCAAGTTGCAGCAGATCCTCCCGGGACGCCCGATCAAGGTTCCCGGTCAGGTATTCCTCAACTTCGGGCTGTTCGCCGTCTGCGTTGCAAGTGCGATTACGCTCGCGGCCGGGACGCATTCGCAGGCGCTGTTCGTGCTCGGCATCCTGCTCGCCGCTGCGATCCTCGGAAACATGGTGGTGCTGCCGATCGGCGGGGCGGATATGCCCGTCGTGATCTCGCTGCTGAACGCGTTCACGGGCCTGTCGGCCGCGGCGACCGGGATCGCACTCAACAACACCGCTCTGATCGTCGCGGGGATGATCGTCGGCGCTTCGGGCTCGATCCTGACGAACCTGATGGCCAAGGCGATGAACCGCTCGGTTCCCGCGATCGTGGCAGGGGGCTTCGGCGGCTCGGTAGACGCGCCAGCTCAGGGCGGCCCGGAGGGCGGCGGCACGGTGCGTTCGACATCGGCGCAGGACGTCGCGATCCAATTGTCGTATGCGCGCCAGGTCGTGGTCGCGCCCGGTTACGGGATGGCGGTGGCGCAGGCTCAGCACGCGGTACGCGAGCTGGAGCGGGCATTGGAGGCCAAGGGCGTGGAGGTCAAGTACGCGATCCATCCCGTCGCCGGGCGGATGCCCGGCCACATGAACGTGCTGCTCGCCGAAGCGGATGTCCCGTACGACCTGCTCAGGGAGATGGACGAGATCAACCCCGAGTTCCCGCGCACCGACGTGACGCTCGTGATCGGCGCCAACGACGTCACCAACCCAGCGGCCAAGAACGAGCCCGGCTCCCCGATCTACGGCATGCCGATCCTGGAGGTCGACCGCTCAGGTGCGGTGGTGGTGCTCAAGCGCTCGATGGCCTCCGGGTTCGCCGGCATCGACAACCCGCTCTTCTACGATCCCAAGACCTCGCTCCTGTTCGGCGACGCCAAGGCGTCGGTGAGCGCTGTGACATCCGAGGTCCAGGCGCTTTAGCTACGCCCCCTGGCAGCGCGCTGTCGCTTCCAAGGACAGCCCTTTGGGCGTTGGTGGCGCCCGCGCCGCCGACGCGCGGGCTGGCATTCCTGCCTCCGATCGAAAAGTTTCTCTGAGCGTCGTCTCTTTCTGGTACGGTCTGCCTCGTTTGCATCGCCGAATCCCCGGCAACGCCGCCCGGGGAGCGGGGAACCCAATTCGTTGGGGCGAATCTCGCGGTGATCCGTGAGAAGCGCTTGGACACCAAGCGCGAGCCCGTCAGCTAACCCCGCAGGCCCAGGCGCACCTTGCAACACCGCACCCGCGGGAGGATTTGCGTGTCCGCTTTCAATAGCTTCTCGACTACGACCATGGGCTACAGGCTCGGATGGGACAGATGCTCGGTCTCCCGGGACGGCTGCACGGTCCGTCGGGACAGATGCACGGGCCCTTGCTCGTCCAGCAGCCGGAGCGGCCGATGAGGCGCGCGGCATGCCTTGCGACGCTCGTAGCGCTGTGCACGCTGGTTCCCGCGGCAGGCGCATGGGCCAACTCCGGGGGGGCGGCGATCCTGCCGCCGCAGAATCCGCGCGGCCTTGACCCCCATGCGGCGGTCTACTCGACCTTCCCGCGCACGCTCAGGCGCGGTGACATCGGCCAAGATGTCAAGACGCTTCAGACGTGGCTGACCGAAGTCGGCGATCGGGTGCCGCAGACCGGGTACTTCGGGTCGCTCACGCTGGGGTCGGTCAAGCGCTTCCAGGGTAACTCGAGGCTGGCCAGAAACGGCGTGGTGGGGCGCAAGACGGCGGTAGCGCTGCTGGCCGCGATGAATAAGGTCACCAAGCGCGCCGGCGTGGTTAAGCCCAAGCCGCCCTCCAGTGGTTCAACGCCGCTCTCCGGCGGCTCGACGCCATCGTCATCTGGCGCCTGGGTGTTCCCGCTGAAGCCGATCAGCCGCGTGGTCGCCCCGAGTAGCTGGACCCTCGACCAGGGGGTCGACATCGCCACCGCCGGCAGCGCCTGCGGCTCCCAGGTTGTCGAGGTCGCGATGACTTCGGGGACGATCGTCCAGGAGGGAATCGAGGGCTTCGGGCCTGACGCGCCGATCCTGAAGGTCTCGAGTGGTCCCTACGCCGGGCGCTACATCTACTATGGTCACGCCAAGCCGGCGCTGGTGCCGGTGGGCGCGCATGTGAGCACCGGCCAGCCGATCGCGGAGGTCGGATGCGGCGACGTGGGGATCTCCAGCGGCCCGCACGTCGAGATCGGGATCAGCGATCCCGGCGGACCTCCATGCTGTCCCGGCGGCGAGACCTCCAGGGAGATGTACGACATAGTGCTCGGGCTGTACCACACCACACCGCGGGCGGGAGGTAGGTAGGCACTGGGTGGGTAAGCTTAACCGGGCGATCATCGTCTCGGGGCCTAACTGCGCCCTGCCACTCACACCTGGGGAGGTACATCATGAGAACGAAGAGATTTTCGGGGCTCGTTGTGGCGGTCGTTGCGCTCGCGCTTGTCGCCGGCGGCTGCGGCAGCTCCAAGTCGAGCAGCAGTGCTGCACCGGCTAGCGGCGGGGCGGCCAGCTCCTCGTCGGCCGGTGCGTCGCCGAGCAGCGGTTCGAGCAGCACCGCAACCAGTGAGGTCCATTTCGCCAAGACGAAGTTCGTGTTGCATGCCGGGCTGGGTTTCGGGGCGTTTCATCGCTACATCTACAAGCCGTTCCGGGCCGGGGTGTTCGGCAAGCCCTTGACTCACAAGGCGGCGTTGGTCAAAGCGGCGCTGGCGGGGGCCTTCACGATCCACGAGCTGAAGATCGCCTACACCGACGCGCAATCGAGTCGCGTTCTGTCAAAGCTCGTCAGCCCGATCACGGCGCTAAACGCCAAGATTGCGGCGCTTCGCACCCAGTTCAGGGCCGGTCACTACGACCCCGCCCAGATCAACTCGGCCCAGAGCAGCGTGATGTCGATCGGCTCGCAGAGCGCGGGCGCGCGAGCGGTGATAAAGGACCAGCCCGTTCCGGCCCTGTAAGAGACGGATCAGCTCACCAGCGGCATGCGAACCCCAGGTCGCCGCGCGGCGACCTGGGGTTCGCGTCGCTTCTGGCTCAGCGCCGCGTCGTCAGGCTCGTCGCCCGTCGTGGGAATCAGCGCCGGCTAGGGTGCTTCGTCACCACGCGGCGACGCCGGCCTCGGCACTGATGGATCGTGGGCCGCTCCGGGATCATGGGCCGCTCCGGGTTCCTTGAGCGCCTTCGCGGCGCACTTGGCTTTATCCATGAGCGTGCCTTCACCCTCGAGGATCTGCTCAACCTCGGTGGCATCCTCGCGGGCCGCTTGTGCCCCTCCGCGCTGGGTGTAGACCTCTTGGGCCTTGCGGGCAAGCTTGTCGAAGTCCATGGGCACTACCTCGAAGACTCGGCCAATACCGACAGCGCCTGGGCCCAGCGAAGTACTTGTTCTTCCCGAGGTCCCCGACCGTCTTGATGTTGAACGCCTACTGACTTGTGGGTGTTCCCAGACTTGTTGGTTGGGTAGCCTACCGCGCACCGATTCCCTTACAAGGAGAGACGAATGTTGAGAGACTTCAAGGCGTTCCTGTTGAGAGGCAACGTTGTCGACTTCGCAGTCGGCATCGTGGTCGGCGCGGCGTTCGGCGCCGTCGTCACGGCGCTGGTCAAGGACCTCATTACACCGATCATCGCCGCGATCATTGGCAAGCCCGACTTCTCGAGGCTCACGTTCACGGTCAACGGAAGTAAGTTCCTGTACGGCGACTTCATCAACGCAGTGGTGGCCTTCGTCTCGATCGCGGCCGCCGTCTTCTTCTTCGTGGTGAGGCCGGTCAACGCCTTGATGGCGCGGCGCAAGACTCAGCCCGACATCGAATCGGAGACGATGAGCTGCCCCGAGTGCTTGAGTGACATCCCGCGCGAAGCGCGAAAGTGCGCGTTCTGCACCTCGCCGGTGCAGGCGGCGAGCTGATCGGCGCAGAGTCGGCCCCCCGCGCCGGTACGCTCGCGGGGTGCTGGTCCGTGAGCGTGCGATCGAGGCTTTAGAGGGCGAGCGCTTCGATGTGGCGGTGATCGGCGGCGGCATCACCGGTGCCGGCGTCGCGCTGGACGCCGCTTCACGCGGGTACAGCGTGGCGCTGGTCGAGAAGGCTGACTTCGCCTCGGGAACGAGCAGTCGCTCTTCAAAGCTGATCCACGGCGGTCTACGCTACCTGCAGAGCTTCGACCTCGGCTTGGTTCGGGAGGCGTTGCTGGAGCGCCAGCTCATGGTCAAGCTCGCCCCGCACCTCGTCACGCCGCTGGCGCTCGTGGTGCCGGCGTTCGACGGCTGCAAGCCTGATCGCATCATGGGGATCGGGTTGAACATGTACGACGTGATGGCCACGACGCCGCTGCGCGGGCGCCGTAGCGCCCGACGCGCCGCGCTGGACGCCGGGGAAGACCCCGATTCCGACTGGAGCCCGGCCAGGCATCGCGTGGTCTCAGGCGTTGAGGTGGCCGAGCTGCTGCCCGCGCTCGCCGCGCGCGGGCCGACCGGCGGATATCTTTTCTACGACTGTCAGGCCGACGACGCGCGCCTGGTCCTGAGCGTTCTCGGCGAGGCCGAGCGCTTCGGCGCGATCTGCGCAAACCGGCTCGAGGTAACAGAGCTCGTGGATGACGAGGGCAACGGCGACCGGCCCGATCGCGGCGCCGGCGTCAGGGTCCGCGACGCCGAGTCCGGCAACGAGCTCGTGGTGCGGGCTGAGAACGTTGTCAACGCAACGGGGGTGTGGGCAGATCGCATCCGCCCCGGCGAGCTGCGCTCCGAGGCTGAGGCGCCGACCATCCTCCCGAGCCGCGGGACGCATGTGACGCTCAGCCACGCCGATCTTCCGCTGCTCGCCGGAGCGATCGTCCCGGCGGGCGAGGGCCGGACGATCTTCGCGCTGCCATGGCTCGGGCGCAGCCTGATCGGCACCACCGACAACAACTACGAAGGCGACATCGACCATGTGCGCCCCTCGGCGCGGGACGTCGAGTACCTGCTCGATGCCATCAACGAGCTCTTCGGCACGAGCCTGGGCCCTGGGGAGCTGACCGGAGCTTATGCGGGCGTCCGGCCGTTGATCTCGACTGGGGACGCCCGCAAGTCGGTCGATATCTCGCGTAAGGCCGAGCTGTATGAGACCTCCAGCGGGATGATCACGATTACGGGCGGGAAGCTAACCACCTGGCGGAGGATGGCGAAGATGGCGGTCGATCGACTCGTCGAGCGCGAAGGCCGGCACGCGCCCTGCCGCACTCACGAGATCCCGATTGGGGAGCCCGTCGCCTCCGAGCAGCTCCCCGTCGTGGCGGGCGTTCCGCGAGCGTCATATCGAGCGCTCGCCGAGCGCTACGGTCACGCCGCGAGGAACGTGCTTCAGACCGCTTCTGAGCGCCGGGAGCTGGCGGCGCCGATCCTCGGCGGATTGCCTGATCTGCTCGCCGAGGCACCGTTCTCAGCTCGTCACGAACAGGCCCGGAGCGTGGCTGACGTGTTGCTGCGGCGTACTCGTCTCGGTCTGATCGCAGGTCGCGAGCTCGGCGGGCCCGGCAATCAGGCACCCCTTCAAGTCGCTCGCGCGATGGGCTCGGAGCTGGGATGGGACGAATGCCGGGCTGTGGCGGAGACCGAGCGCTTTCACCGCGAAGCACAGGTTGAGGGCATCGGCGCGGTTCTTTGAAGACGTCTTTCCCAGCAGCGGAGCAGAAATGCAGGGTTGGGGTCCTGAGCCTTCAGGAGAATCCAGGCTAAGCTGGTGGGCTCGATGGACGAGGTGCGCGAGTTCTGCCAGCGGGTGCTCGGAGCCGGTGCCGCCGCCGGCGAGGCGGCTGGCGAGGCGCTTTCCTCTGAGCTCCCGGCGCCGGCCGGCGCGGCCGGGCGCACGATCTGGGCGCCGGGCGGGGTAGGTCCCACGGACCGGATCGAGACCCTGGCGGCCGCTTGTCGCGCCTGCCGAGCTCGCGCGCTGGGCGAAGCGGCGGCCACGCCTGCCCAGCACGGCGCGGCCGAGCTGAGCCTCGGCGAGTCGGTGGCGCTCGAGCTGGCCGCGGCCACTGCCCGGCTGCCCGAGCGCCAGCGCGAGGCACTTGCGTTGCGTGAGCTGCTGGCGCTCTCCTACGACCAGATCTCCCAGGTGATGGGGATCGAACCGGCGGCGGTCGCGCCATTGCTGGCCCGCGCCCGGCTGGCGCTTTGCGCCGAGCGCCGAGGCTCGGCGACCGAGCACCGAGCCTGTGCCGAGTCCGACCGCGCGTTGCGGGCGCTTGCGCAAAGGCAAGACTCCGAGCCGCTCGTCGTAGATGACGGTGAATGGCTACCCGAGCATCTCGCGCAGTGCGTGGAATGCGACCGTGCACACGCGGCGATGATCGAGGCTTCTGCTTGCTACCGCGCGTGGCCGACGAATGACGAGATCCCGATGACTCGGTGACCGGCTGACCGGCTGACCGGCTGACCGGATCCCGACTACGCGATGACGCGATGACGCGATGGACCGGACGATGATCCTGTCGCGCTTGCTTGCGGCGGGTACGGCGACGCTTGCGCTGGGGGGGCGTCCGTGGCTGATGGGTGTGATCAATGCGACGCCCGACTCCTTCTCGGACGCGGGCCTGACGCAGACCCTCGGCCAGCGCATCGAGCTCGCCGGCTCGATGCTCGCCGCGGGCGCGGACATGATCGACATCGGCGGCGAGTCTGGTGTGACCAACCGACCTGCGATCGGGGCGCAGGAGGAGATCGAGCGTGTCGTGCCGCTGATCGAGCGGGTGCATCGCGAGCTCGGTGCGCTCGTCTCGGTGGATACCTACAAGCCGGCGGTCGCCCGCGCGGCGATCGCGGCCGGTGCCTCGATCGTCAACGACGTCAGTGGCCTGCGCGAGCCTGAGCTGGCTGAGGTCTGTGCGCAGACCGGCGCCGGGCTGGTCTTGATGCACACCCGCGCGGCACCCAAGCAGAACCTACTCGACCCCGCGCTCGATGGCCGGATCGTCTCGGATGTCGAAGTGTTTCTGCGGGAGCGGATCGAGCTGGCGCTGAAGTGCGGTGTGAGCTTCGAGCAGTTGCTGCTCGATCCCGGAGCTGACTTCGCCAAGACTCCTGCGCAGACGGTGCAGGTGCTGCGGGCGCTGGGCGATCTCCATGCGCTCGGGCGCCCGCTGCTGCTGGCGGTTTCTCGCAAGGACTTCATCGGCGCGCTCACCGGGCGCCCGCCTTCTGAGCGCCTCGCCGGAACCTTGGCCGCGCTTGCGCACGGGGTAGACGCTGGAGCGCACGTGCTGCGCGTGCACGATGTCGCGCAGGCGGCGGACTTTCTGGGCGTGCGCGCTGCACTGCGGGCCGAGGCCGAGGTCGATTCCGCGCTTCGGGTCCCCGACGAGTTGCGTTGGGAGCAGGGCGCCGGATGAGGGCGACTATCGTGGGAGCAGGGCGCCGGCTGAGCCCGGCGGTCGTCCTGCCCAAGTGCGAAGATGGTGGAAGTCGCCGGTCGCTGGCTCGACGCGACCGGAGCCCACCGATATAGCCCTCAAGGAGGCATCACATGTCAATACTCGATCGTCCGACGCTGCAACAGAGCTCCCTCGCCGATCTTCACGCGATCGCGTCCGAGCTCTCGGTCGACGGATACCGCCGGCTGCGCCGTGCCGAGTTGATCGAGGCGATCATCGGCAAGCAGGGTGGGGAGGAGGAGTCCGGGCTCGCCGAGATGCCCAGTGAGGACGCGCCGGCCGCCGAGCCGGTAGCGCGGCCCACTACGCGGCGTCGTCGGAAGTCCACGCTCCAGGCCGCCGAGGAGTCAGACGTCGAGGCCGGTGAGAAGCTCACCACCGCGGCCGTGGAGGAGTCCACCACCACCGGCGAGGCGGAGTCCACCACCACCGGCGGGGAGTCCACCGCCACCATCGGCGAGGAGTCCGATGCCTCTGACGAGGATGGCAGCTCGGCACGCAAGCGCCGGGGTAGGCGGGGCGGGGGGGGGCGAGGCGCCGCGCGCGAGGACGGGCAACAGCGCGAGCGCTCGCAGCGGCGCGGGAGCGCCTCTCAAGAGGCGCAGGACGACGGCGATGATGGGACCGCCGAGGGAGTGGTCGAGCTGCTCGGTGGCGGTACGGGCTTCATACGTGTGGACCCTCCCGGAGCTTCCGAGAACGACGTCTATATCTCGGCCGCCCAAGTCAAGCGGTGCGAGCTCGTTTCGGGCGATCGGATCGCCGGGCCCAAGCGCGCGCCGCGGCGCTCGGAACGGTTTGCGTCGCTGGTTCGCGTCGACACGATCAACGACCACCCCGCTACCGAGGTGACGGATGGTGCACGCTTTGACGATCTGACCGCGGCGTTTCCCGATGAGCGCTTCCGGCTCGGCTCCGAGGACCCGACGATCAAGGCGATCGAGTGGCTGACCCCGCTGGGCCGTGGCTCTCGGGTGACGATCTCCGGGGCGTCGCGAGCGGGGAAGACAGAGGCGCTTCGCAGGTTGGCCGGCGCGCTCGCCGGCCAGCCTGAGCTTCAGGTCTCGGTGGCGCTCGCGGGTGTGCGCCCCGAGGAGATCTCTGAGTGGAGCCGAGGTTCGGTGCAGCCGGCCGCGGCGGTCGACTTCGGTGCCTCCGCCGATGTGCAGGCCCAGGCCGTCGAGCCGGTGATCGACCAGGCTCGCCGCGTCGCCACGCGGGGCGGGAACGCCCTGGTGCTCATCGACACGCTCGATGGGCTTCACCCGCAAGTCGCGCTCAAGGCCCTGGTTGCCGCGCGCAACATCGTCGGCGGGGGATCGCTGACCGTCATCGCTACCGCGTCGGCACCGATCGGCGGCGAGACGACCGTGATCGCTTTGGACGCATCGCTTGCGAGCGTGGGTCGCTTTCCGTCGCTGGACCTGCTGGCGAGCGGCACCTTGCGCCCGGAGCTTCTCGTGGGTGAGACCGGGGCTGAGGCGATTGCGAAGGCCCGGGGCGAGGCGCTGGAGGGGTAGGGCTGCTACCAGCCCCCGCGCGGGTCGGTGCCGGCCGCGACGCGCTTAGCCGCGTCCATCTTGGCGTGCGCGCGCTTCTCCAGGCGCCACTGGATCAGCGAGAGGACGATGATGAGCAGCGGGAAGAACGCGATCACCCCGAACATGGCGTTTGTGATCACCGGGTCGTTGGTCTCCCCGAACCAGCCCTCGCCGATCCCCCCACGGGCCAGCGCGGGCGGGGCGACCGTCAGCAGCGTGACGCCGAAGGCAACCAGCGCGGTCATGATCCGGGCACGGCGCATTGGGTGCACAATCCTACCGGACCGGCGTGCCCTCACGCGGGGTCAGGCTGCCTGCACGCGCGTCACGCCGCCCATACCCAGGCTCACACGCCGCCGGCAACCCGTGGGTCACTCCGCCGCCACACGGGCTCCCGGCGCGAGGGCCGCGAGCGCGGCCAGGAGCGCCGGGTTGTACACCTTCGCGTGGGAGACGATCTCCAGATGCTCGAGCGGGGCTTCGAACACCTGCGCTCGCAGGGCTGTCGCGAGCTCGCGCTGCCTGGACGGCGACACCGCATCGTCGCGGGTCGTGATCACGACGGCCGAGGGTGCACGGATCGCGTCCAGCCACGGCCGCGAATCGAAGCGGCCGAGCTCCCGGCCCGCCTGCGCGATATCACGCGCTGAGTGCCGCATCAGCTCGGACTGGAACCAGATCGTCTGGGGGGACTCCCGCAGCCCTATGCGCCGAAAGCCCGTGCGCCATGTCCTGGCCGGCGCCAGCGTGAGCAGGAGCCCAAACGCACCCATCGCCTTCCAGGCGCGGCGGGTCCGTGGGTCTTGCCAATGCTGCGCGGTGCCGCTCAGGACCAGCCCGCTGACGACGTCGGGATGATCGCGCGCGACGAGTTGCGCGACCGCCCCTCCCATCGAATAGCCGACGACGATCGCCGGGGCGAGATCCAGTCTGCGCAACGCGGCGGCCGCGTCAGCGGCGCAGTCGACCAGCGAGAAGGGCATCAGCGGCCGCAGGCCGCGGCCGTGGCCTCGATGGTCGATCGCCAGGACGTGGTAGCCGGCATCGACGAGATCGCCGTACGCGCCTGCCCAGTTCAGGTCAGCGGTCGCCATCCATCCGTGCAGGAGCATCACCACCGGACCGTCGCCGCCGGTGTCGCGCAGGAACACCTCTCCGCGTCCGGGCACATTCAGCGTCCTTGCGGGGGGCATCTCGCACGGCGGCTCGGGCGGCCAGGGGGGCCATTGCGACGCGCTCACCGACCTAGCCTACCCGGCGCTTCCTACCATGAAGGCCGATGGCAGTCTTGATCGCATCCGACCTCGGCAAGGACATCGCCGGCGAGCCCCTGCTGCGTGGGATCTCGTTCAAGCTGGAGCGAGGCGACCGGATGACCCTGTCGGGAAGGAATGGCACCGGCAAGACGACGTTGCTGCGGATGCTTGCCGGGGAGGCGACGGTGGACCTTGGGGAGCTCGTGCTCGCGAAGGGTACGAAGCTCGCGCTGCACGACCAGCGCCCACCACGCGACAGGGCCCTGTCCCTGCGCGACTACGTTCTGTCGGGGGCGCGCGAGCTGGTCGCGATCGAGCAGGAGCTGGCTTCGCTAGAGCAGGCGATGGCAGGCGGAGCGCACGACGGCCTGACGATGAACCGCTACGCGCAGGCGCAGGCCGGGCTCGAGCACGCGGGCGGCTACCGCTGGCGCGATCGCGCGCTCGCGACGCTGCGCGGGCTTGGCTTTCAATCCGAGGCCGACCTCGATCGAGCGCTCGACACGTTCTCGGGCGGCGAGCTGACGCGGGCATCGCTGGGGCGGGCGCTGGCGGGCGATCCAGACCTGCTGCTGCTCGACGAGCCGACCAACCACCTCGACATCGAGGCTCTGGAGTGGCTCGAGCAGCATCTCGTGGGGCTCGATGCTGCAATTGTGCTCGTGGCCCACGATCGCTGGTTCCTGGAGGCCGTCGGAACCTCGGTACTGGAGCTCGAGGCAGGCAGCGGGCGGTTCTTCGCCGGGCCGTGGCACGCGTGGCGCAAGGAGAAGGCGGCGCGGGAGCTCGCGCTCGGCAGGGCGGCGGAGCGCCAGCAGGCGGAGATCCAGCGCCTGGAGCGCTTCGTGACGCGCTTCCGGGCCGGCACGCGCGCCCGCCAAGCGCAGTCGCGCGCCAAGATCCTGTCGAAGATGGACCGCCCCCAGCGGGCAGCCGGCGACGGAGCGGCGCTTCAGTTCGCCTTCAAGGCGCCCGAGCGCAGCGGGCGGGTCGTGTTCGAATTCCTAGACGGCCGGATCGCCGCCGGGTCCAAGCAGTTGCTCGACGGTGCCGAGCTGTGGTTGGAGCGCGGCGAGCACGTATCGCTTGTCGGTCCCAACGGCGCAGGCAAGACCACGCTGATCGAGACGCTCGCGGGGCTGCGCGAGCCCCAGGCGGGCAAGCTGAGCACCGGGCACAACGTCAAGATCGGCCTGCTCTCCCAGCACGCCGACGAGCTCTCGGCGGGGACCGCGCGCACGGTGCTGGAGGCTACCCAGCACGCCGCAGGGCTGACTCCGGGCCGGGCGCGGGCGCTGCTCGGGCGCTTTCTGTTCTCCGGCGAAGAGGCAGAGAAGCCGCTGGCGGGGCTCTCCGGCGGGGAGCGCCGGCGACTGTCGCTGGCGATGCTGGTCAGCTCAGGCGCCAACGTGCTGATCCTCGACGAGCCGACCAACCACCTGGACCTGGAGAGTAGAGAGGCACTGGAGCAGGCGCTCGGTGCCTTCGAGGGCTCTCTGCTGCTGGTATCGCACGATCGGGCGCTGTTGGACGCGGTCGGGACGCGGACCGTGGCCTTCGAGGACGGAAGTCTGCGCAGCTACGTGGGAGGCTGGCCGGAGTACGTGCGCGTTCGCGCGGAGCGCGCGCAGGTTGGGAAGCGGAGGGAGCCGGCTGCGTCTGGGAATGGGAGTGCGCGGGGCAAGCCGGCTGCGTCTGCGAACGGCGGTCGGCGGGGCAAGCCGGCTGCGCCTGCGAAAGGCGGTGGACGGGGCAAGCCGGCGGCGCGGGCCAAGCCGGCCCCGCGTGCCAAGTCCGCGCCCGCCAACGGCCGGGATCGGCGCCCGCTCGAGCGCGAGATCGAGGTTGCCGAAGCCGAGCTGCGGGCGCTCGAGGACGAGCTCGCCGATCCAGCCGCATGGGCCGGCGGGGAGGCCAGCAACCGCTCCGCCGCACGGCACAAAGCGGCCAAGCTGGTGGTGGAGGAGCTCTACGAGCGCTGGGAGGCAGTCGCGGGGTAAGGGCGAGGACCAGGGGCGCGCGATCGTGAGCGGCCAAAGACCGCCGCGGGCTGGTGCCCGCGGCGGTCTCTGACTTGCTGCTCTGTGCGGCGTGAGCCGCTAGGAGGGATTGGCGAAACTCTTTTTGCCTGCAAATCGCTACCTTCTTATAGCCTCCATCTTGGGCTTTACCCCATGATCCGAGCGATTCTACTTCATCCCGCAATCCTCAGTTGGCCTCAATTGGGCTTTGGCGCTCAATTGCCCTCAGTTATAAGAAACAGCGAGAGACTCACAGCGAACTCGATCAACTCTCCGCTGGCTGAGAGCATCGGAAGCTGCTGGGCAGGCGCCGGCTTGGAGGGGCAAGGCCCGTACGACCACATCGGCCCGGAGCCCCAGGGCGCCCTCGACGCTACTGGACGCCCAGGATGGCGGGGAGCGGATGGCCGGGCTCGATGATGTCGCGTACGCCGGTGCTGCCGGATCGCACGGTGAGTCGGCCGATCAGGCGCCCGTCGGCCCGGTGCGCGCGCAGCCGGCTTGCCAGGAACGTGGTGCTGCCGCTGAGCCAGGGGCCGGCCCACCGAACGCGGGCCGACGCGGCCTCGTCGGCCGTGAAAAAACGCGCGCGGAAGGGCCCATTCCTGAATCTGCGCGTCGATCCCAACCGGACCCACCTGGCGGTAGAGCTCGACGCCCTCCTGGACCGGGCCACGGCGTGGCAGCCAGGCGGAAAACAGCCCGCTGAGGCCGGCGTCGTCGAGGAACGTCCCACGCGCGACGGTGCCCCGAACGGGCTGCAGGGACTGCGGCTCTGGATTGACGAATCGGGCAGGGAGGCGACGGAAGGTGATAGTGCCGAAGTGGCGCGTATGAGTGACAAGGCGCAGCAGGCCGGTTGCGGTCGCTCGGCGCGAAGCTCCGAACGGGAGGTCAGCGAGCCCGCGGCAACCGGCGCGTCCGCTCACCGCGGGCGTGAAGGTGAGGTCGAACTTGCCGTAGCGGGCGAGATTCGCGCGCAGACGCTGTGAGCAGAGCCCTGTCTGGATCGTTTGCACGCTGCCCGGGTCGACGGTGTACTGGAGCGTGTCGCTGGCGTGCTTAACCCGACGCTCGAGCTGCAGGTACACCGGATTACCGACGACGTCGCTGTATCCTGTCAACAGATACTGGTCCACAGGGAACGGATCCAGCTCCAGCGTTAAGGCGCTGGCCGACACGCATCCGGCGGCAGAGCAGACAAGGAACGCCGCCAGCCCGGCGAGCCAGCCCGCACCAGATCTGGCGATTCTCGTCAGGACTCGAACCGGCCCTTTCACGCAACCAGACTACAGCACGCAGGGACCGAAGGCACCCGCTTTTGGCCACGAGCCGGCGCGGCGGATCCTCTCTGCGCAGTCGTGGTGCGCCGGATCGCGCGAGTGCCACGTCGCTCAACGCAGCGTCGCAGCCGCGAACGAGGTGAACTCCCCGAGCATCTGAGTGAAGGTACCCGGCGACGGTGCGTTGGTGAACCCGGTGGCGAACGCCCCGACGTTGCCGCCGACGGCGACGCCGCTGGGGACGTTGGGGTTGCCGTTGGGTCCGGTGACCACGCTCCCGTGGAAGCCGCCGTCGACGCCCACGCGTACGAATTCCTCGTAGAAGCTCTGCACGCCGAGCGGGAGGTCGCCCGGATCGTGTCCGGGCCGGTCACGACCGCGCCGCTTGCGACCACGGCGCTCCCGTTCGAGGTGTAAGCCACGAGCTGGAAGAGATTGCCGGAGTTGACCGTGCGCACAGCCTGATCGAAGGTGATGTCGATCGTGTTCGGGCTGTCGATCGCTGCGGAGATCACCCGCGGATCAACCGTCGTCGGCTCGTTCCGGGGATCGGCAGGCTCGCAGCCGGTGCGATCGACTCGGGGCTCCCCGATGCGTTGTTGGGCCCGACGGGAGCGGGGAGCCCACCGCTACCGGCCAACGGGACGTCAAGGTCGCTGGTCCCCGCGACCGTCGCGGTCCTGACATCGGCGCTGGCGCCTCCGGACCCTACGAATCCTCCGACGTCGACCTGGTTGCCGTTGACCACCGTGGCCGTGCCGGTGCCCAAGTGAAAGGTGCCGGCCGCATCGACGAAGCAGAAGTCAAACGAGTTCACCGTTGTGGGATCGACCGCGCGATCGAACACGAAGTCGATTTGCTGCAGGGATGGATCGGCGGTCACGCTCACGAGGTTCGGTGCCGTGGTGACGCCCGCGGTCCCGGAGTGCGAGGTCGAGTTCGTCTCGGGAACGGAGTCGGCGAGGCTCGTGCCGCCGGCGTTTCCGGTCACCGCACCGGTGAGCACCGTGCCGATCGAGTAGTCCTTCAGCTCGGCCGACGAGCTGCCGGCGACCAGCGGGTCAAAGGTAGCGACGACGCAGTTCTTGTTGCCGACGTCCAGCTTCACGGTGCTCGCCCCCCCGGTCGCCGTCCTGGCGGTGAGGGAGTTGTAGCCCGCCAGCTCGAACTTGCTGCCGTCGAAGGAGGTGCCGTTGGCCAGGGGCTTGTCGAAGCAGAACACTGCTTCGTTGGGCGCGACCAAGCTCACCGAGCGCAGGTCGGGTGCGATCGTTAGCGTCGGCGGAAGGGCGCCGGCGATCGCGGCCTGGGCCGCCGTCGCGGCCGCGAGTGGGCACGCTACGGCTGCCGCGCTGATCGCGCATCGCGTCAGCACGCGGCTACGCCGGCTCATGAGCCTCATACTCATGCGTCCTCCTTTGATGGAAACCGAGTTGCGTTCGCAGCGCCGTCAAACAGAGTTCCATTTCCAGGTGGTTCCTCGTTACGCACGTGAACCACGTCGTGAACGCGCGCGCCGTCAAACAGGGTTCCATTTCCAGGTGGTTCCTGCGGGGGCAGCGCGAGGAGAGAGTGCAGCTATGTCTCAATGCATGCCAGCGACGTCTCAATGCTCGCTCTGGCCGGCGATCCGCCCCGGAAGCTTGCCCAGCAGCGACTCGCACGCGGATTGGGCTATCACGAAGGCCGGCGAGCTCGGGTCAAAGCCCGCCGACTTGCCGATCTTGATCTGCGCTCCGGTTCCCCCACTAGCTTTGTTATCGCTGAACGTTGGGTTGGGGAAGCCCGGCAGGCCGTGGGAGCGCATGCAGGCTGAGTACTGGAGGATCCCCTTGCGCTGGCTGGCGGGCAGCGGCGTCGCGACGCCGCTGCTCGAGAGCGTCGAGCTGCACGCCCGCTGCGCGGACTGGAATGCCGGCGAGCCCGTGTCGATGCCTGTACCGATACCAGTGCCAGTGCCGGTGCCGGTGTCGGTGCGAATGATCAGAGCGCCCCCCGCCCCCGGATCGGGAAAATGCGGCAGGCCGTGCGCGCGCATGCACCGTGAGAACGCCAGTGCCTCCTGGTGCGCGCTGGCGCTCGCCCCAGACGTCCTCGACGTCCCCGAGGACCCGCAGGCGCAGAGCCCCAAACCGGCCACGAGAACTGTGAACAGCATCAGCAGGCTTCGCAAGGCGCTCCTCTCAGAAGACGACGCGGCTGAGGTTAGTGAACCGCGGCGGCGTACGCGAAGAAGCAGCACGCTGCGTGACCGCGAGCGGCGTACTCTTTGAGGCCGATGGGCCCCAACGCGCGCAATGTCCTGATCGTGCTCTTGCTTGCGGCGCTGGTCGCACTCGTCCCGGGCGGCGGCTCGGGGGCTCAGGTCGCCCTGCAAGCCGTCTTGCTGGTGTTCCTGGCGTCGATCGGGTGGTTCGCCTCGCTGATGTATCGCCAGCACCGGGTCGAGCTCTTCTCGCTCGGTGACCGGCGCCGCGCGGTCCTCTACGCGTCGGCGGCGCTCGCGGCACTGACGCTCACTGCGACCTCGCGCCTCTGGGCCACCAGCGCCGGGTCGATCCTCTGGCTCGTGCTGATCGCTGGTTCCGCCTACGGACTGTTTGCCGTGCTCTGGGCCGCGCGAAAGTATTGACCCCCCGCGGGAAGGAGGCTGAGGGGAGGATATGGAGATAAGGCAGGAGGATCGAGAGATCCTCGCCTTCGGGCTGATCGTGCTCGGTGCGGTCGCGCTGTTCGCGTCGCTGTTCTTGACCTGGAGCCACCAGCTGAGCCGTGGGGTGCTCGCTGTCTTCGGAGCCTCCGCGGCGCTGCGCGGAGTGGCGTCCGACCCAACGGGGTGGCAGGTCTACTCGGCTGCCGATGTCGCGCTCCTGCTGCTGGCGGCGGCGCTCTTGACGGTGGCGCTGGTCGGATCGCGCCCCGCGCGGATTGGAGTGTTCGTGGCTGCAGCGCTTGGTTTCGCGTTCGTGATCCACGCGGCGAACGTACCCGCGAGCAACGGCGCCGCTGGCGGCTTGCCGGCGCTCCACATACCGGCAGACCTGCGCCGCGCGCCGAGCCCCGGTCCCGGGGTGACGGTGGCGATCTTCGCGCTCGGCGTCGCGCTGGGCGGGCTCGTGCTGTCGTTCACCACTGCTGACTGAACCGCCGCCGAGCGTGCCTATGCTGGGATGACGGTGTCCCTCTTCCCAGCCGACAAGCGACGAGAGCTTCCCGATGAGCCGGGCGTCTACCTGTTCCGCGAGGAGCGCGGGAAGGTGATCTACGTCGGCAAGGCCAACTCGATCCGCAAGCGCGTCGCCTCGCACTTCTCGAACCCGAGCACGCGGGGCGGGAGCGATCTGATTGGAATGATCGACCAGATCGAAGCGCTAGTAGTGCACACCGAAGCGGAAGCGCTACTCACGGAGCAGACCTTCATCAAGCAGTACAAGCCGCGCTTCAACATCCGCCTGCGCGACGACAAGTCCTATCCGTACATCGCGATCTCGCTGGACGAGGAGTTTCCGCGGGTGTACTTCACCCGCGAGCGCCACCGCCGTGATCGCGCCTACTTCGGCCCGTACAGCAACGCCAAGCGCGTCCGCTCGACGCTCGAGGTGCTCGGCAAGGTGTTCATGTTCCGCTCCTGCGAGGGCCCGGCGCCTGGGCGGCGCAGCGGCTCGCCGTGCCTTGACTACTACATCAAGCGCTGTGAGGCGCCGTGCGTGGGCTATGTCTCGAGCCAGGACTACCGCGCCGGCATCGATGGCGTGATCGACTTCCTCTCGGGGCGCTACAAGGAGATCGAGCGTTCGCTGGAGCGCGCGATGCGCGACGCCGCGGCGCAGCAGCGCTTCGAGGACGCCGCACGCGAGCGAAACCGGCTACGCGGGGTTCGCTCGCTGCTCGAGCGCCAGCGTGTGGCCAACGAGGCGGTCGGCACGCTTGACGCGATCGCCGTCGCGGTCCACGAGAGCGAGGCAAACGCGCAGGTCTTCCAGATCCGCGACGGGGTGCTCTCCGACCGCCAGAGCTTCTATCTGGAGAACGTGTCCGGCGCGGGCATCGCCGAAGTGGCCGAGGCTTTCATCCTCCAGTACTACGCCAATGCGATGATGGTCCCGCCGCTGCTAGTCGTGCAGCGCGAGCTAGCCTCAGCGCCGGCACTCGCGCAGGCGCTGAGCGCGCGCCGAGACGCGAGTGTCGAGATCCGCGCGCCCGAGCGCGGCGACAAGCGGCGGATCCTCGAGCTCGCCGAGCGCAACGCCCGGCTGGCACTCGACCAGGAGCGGCTTCGCTCCGAGCGCCGCCGTCAGCAGCGGGTGGAGGCGCTGGACCGCCTCCAGCGGGCGCTGGGGCTCGACGCCATTCCCCTGCGGATCGAGTGCTTCGATATTTCGACGCTGATGGGTACCAACACCGTCGCCTCGATGGTGGTCTTCCAGGGCGGGGCCCCGAAGAAGTCCGACTACCGGCGCTTCAAGATCGCGGTGGCGCTCGACGACTTCGCGGCGATGGAAGAGGTCCTTACGCGACGGCTGAACCAGTGGGAGCGCCAGCGCGAGGTCTCACCGCACGACAAGGACTATGACCCGAGCTTTGCGGCGCTCCCCAACCTGGTAGTGATCGACGGCGGCAAGGGGCAGCTCTCGGCCGGCCTGCGAGCGCTGCCGGGCTTTCGAGAGCGCGGCGTGGTGGTGGTCGCCCTCGCCAAGCGGATCGAGGAGGTGTTCATCCCGGGACGCCCAGCGCCGCTTGCACTCGCACACGACACGCCAGAATTGCAATTGCTCCAGCGCGTGCGCGACGAGGCTCACCGGTTCGCCGTCACCCACCACCGGATCAGGCGCGACCGGGGCCTGACCGCTTCGATCCTCGACGAGTTGCCGGGCGTAGGGCCAGCGCGCAAGCGTGCGCTGCTGGCGCACTTCGGCTCACCCGATGCGATCGTCTCGGCGACGCGGGAGGAGCTCGAGTCGGTGCCCGGAGTGTCGGGTAAGCTGGCGAGAGATCTGCACCGCGAGCTGCACAAGGCCGGCGTCTGACCCACTTGGAAGCTAACACTCATGACTACCTCCTCCGCGCTCACCGACCTGGTGGTCATCACCGGCTTCTCGGGGGCCGGGAAGTCCACGGCGATGGCGGCCTTCGAGGACGAGGGCTACTTCTGCGTGGACAACCTGCCCTCGGAGATGATTCGCTCACTGGTCGAGCTATTCATGCACGAGGGCTCCAAGGTCGCCCGCGCTGCGGTCGTCTCCGACGTGCGTGGCGGGAGCTACTTCGAAGGGCTCGCGGCGATGCTCGACGACCTGCGCGCCAGCGGGGTCGGTCACCGGGTGCTGTTTCTGGAGGCTGACGAGCAGTCGCTACAGACCCGCTACAAGGAGACGCGCCGGCGCCATCCGCTCGCGCCGACCGGAAGCGTGGCGGACGGGATCGCGCGCGAGCGAGAGCTGCTGGCGCCGTTGCGGGGGCGCGCCGATGTGGTGATCGACACGAGGGGCATGACCGCGGCGATGCTGCGTCGCAAGCTCGCCGACGAGCTGCTGCCCACGCGAACCCCGGGCCGGCTCGCGGTCACCTTCCAGAGCTTCGGCTTCAAGTACGGGCCCACGCGCGACCCGGACCTGCTGCTCGACGTCCGCTTCCTGCCCAACCCCCATTACGAGCCCGAGCTGCGCCCGCTGACGGGCGCCGACGCCGGCGTCGTGGACTTCATCAACCGCGACGGGGAGCTCGATGCGTTCTACGAGCGCCTGTACCCGCTGCTGGACTACCTGCTGGCCCAGTACCTGCTCGAGGGTAAGGCCCATCTGGTGGTGGCGCTTGGCTGCACCGGGGGACGGCACCGCTCGGTCGCGATCGCCGAGCACCTCTGTGAACGGTACGGCAGCGTGTCGGAGTACCTCGTGGAAGTGGTTCACCGCGACGTGAGCAGGCCGGCGTGATGATCGACCACGCCGGCTTCGAGGTTTCAGACCTGCCCCGCTCGGCGCGCTTCTATGACGCGGTCCTGTACGCGCTGGGTGGGCGCCGGATGCTCGAGTCAGAGCGCGCAATCGCCTACGGCATCAACGGTCCTGAGCTCTGGATCGTGGTTCGGGGCCGGGCTCCGGGGCCCGGGTACGGACACGTGGCGCTGCAGGCGAACGGCAAGGCCGCCGTGGACGCGGCCTACGCCGCCGGACTGGCCAACGGAGGCGCCGGCGACGGGCTCCCCGGGCCACGCCCGCAGTACGGGCGCCGGTGCTATGCGGCGTATCTTCTCGATCCCGATCGCCTGCGGGTCGAGGTGGTTTCACGCAGATAGGGCTACGGGCGTGGCAGGGCGCCCCAGATCCGAGGTTTGGGTAGCCTTGAGCGGGCCGGTGGTGCTCGCGAGCCCCTCGGCGTTCTTTTTTCGCTGCCAAATGGGAGGAGCACGCGCATGTCGGTACGGGTCGGAATCAACGGCTTCGGGCGGATCGGCCGGAACGTCTTTCGAGCCGCGTACGAGCAGGGAGCCGACATCGAATGGGTGGGGGTCAACGACCTCGTCGATCCCGAGACAATCGCCCATCTGCTCAAGTACGACTCCAACTATGGCCGCTTTCCGGGGGAGGTCGAGGCGACCGGCGATGGCTTGCGCGTGGACGGGCGCGAGATCCGCGTGCTGGGCGAGAAAGACCCGGCCGCGTTGCCCTGGTCAGAGCTCGGCGCCGAGGTCGTGATCGAGTCCACAGGCCTCTTCACCGACCGTGAGAGCGCCGCCAAGCACCTGCAGGCGGGGGCCAAGAAGGTGCTCATCTCGGCACCGGCGAGCGACCCCGACGTGACGGTCGCGCTCGGAGTGAACTTCGAGCAGGACTACGACCGCGAGCGCCACGACGTGATCTCGAACGCCTCGTGTACCACCAACTGCCTAGCCCCGGTTGTGAAGGTGCTCCACGACACCGTGGGCATCGATCACGGGCTGATGACGACGATCCACTCCTACACCGCCGACCAGAGCCTGCAGGACATGCCGCACAAGGATCTGCGGCGCGCCAGGGCGGCGGCTGTCAACCTGATCCCGACCTCGACCGGCGCCGCGAAGGCGATCGGGCTGGTGATCCCGGAGCTCAATGGCAAGCTGCACGGGTTCGCGGTGCGTGCACCGCTCTCGGTCGGGAGCCTCGTCGACCTGACGATCATCACGCGCCGGGGGACCACCGTGGAGGAGATCAACTCCGCGATGAAGGCGGCCGCCGAGAATGGTCCGCTGAAGGGGCTGCTCGCCTACACGGAAGATCCGATCGTCTCCTGCGACATCGTCAAGCATCCGGCCTCCTCGGTCTTCGACTCCCAGCTCACGGCGGTCATGGAAGGGACGATGGTTAAGGTGCTCGCCTGGTATGACAACGAGTGGGGCTACTCCAACCGCTGCGCCGACGTCGTGCAGAGGTTGCTGTGAAAACGCTCGGGGACCTGAATGGCGGGAGTGACCTGGACGGCAAGCGGGTGCTCGTGCGGGTCGACTTCAACGTGCCGCTCGAGGACGGGGCCGTCGTGGACGACATGCGGATCAAGGCGGCGCTGCCGACGATCGAGGAGCTCCGGCGCCGTGGCGCAGCACTCGTGCTCGTCTCCCACCTCGGCCGGCCCAAGGACCGGGACCCCGAGCTCTCGATGGGACCGGTCGCCAAGCTCCTGTCGGAGCTGGTCGAGGCCGAGGTCAAGCTCGCCCCGGCGGTGGTCGGCGATGAGGTGCGTGAAATGGCGGGGGAGCTTGGTCCGGGCGACGTGCTGCTGCTGGAGAACGTCCGCTACGAGCCGGGGGAGACCAAGAACGATCCTGAGCTTGCTGCTTCGCTCGCCGAGCTCGCCGATGCCTACGTCAACGACGCCTTCGGTGCCGCGCACCGCGCCCACGCATCGACCGAGGGGGTCGCGCGCCTGCTAGCGGATCACGCCGCGGGGCTGCTGCTGGAGCGCGAGGTGGCCACGCTGACCAAGCTCCTGGAGGAGCCCGACCGCCCGCTGGTCGCGGTGCTGGGTGGGATCAAGGTGAGCGACAAGATCGCGGTCATCGACCGCTTCCAGAAGGTCGCCGACACGATCCTGATCGGGGGCGCGATGTCCTATCCCTTCCTGTCCGCGCTGGGGCACGAGGTCGGAACCTCGTTGTGTGAGGAGGATGATGTCGAGGTCGCGCGGGAGGCGCTCGACGCTGCCTCCGAGGCGCACGCCACGCTCGAGCTCCCGCGCGACCTGGTGGTCACCGACCGTGTCGAGGAGGACGCGGAGCCGACAGCGCTCGAGGGCGTCGACGTGCCGGACGACTTGATGGGGGTGGACATCGGTCAGCGGACCGCCAAGGAGTACGCCTCGATCATCGGCGTTGCCGGGACCGTGTTCTGGAACGGGCCGATGGGCGCCTACGAGCTGGCGCCATTCGCCGCCGGAACGCGGGCGATCGCCGAGGCGGTCGCCGCTGCTCCGGGCGTGACGGTCGTCGGCGGCGGGGACTCCGCCGCGGCGATGCAGCTCTTCGGGCTCGACGACGAGGTGACGCATCTGTCGACCGGCGGCGGCGCGGCGCTCGAGCTGATCGAAGGCAAGTCCCTGCCGGGTGTCGAGGCGCTCGAGTGAGCCCCCGTGGCCCCGCTCGAACGCCGCTGATCGCCGGCAACTGGAAGATGCACAAGACGGTCGCGGACGCCGAGGCGTTTATCGGGGCGCTGCTGCCGCGGGTGTCCGCCGCCGACGGCGTCGATGTCGCGATTTGCCCGGCATTCCTCGGGCTGCAGGCGATGGTCGATTCCGCGCGTGGCTCGCGCGTGGAGGTCTACGCGCAGAACATGCACGACGAACCGGAAGGCGCCTTCACGGGCGAGGTCTCGGCGTCGATGCTGCTGGAGGCGGGGGTGCAAGGTGTGGTCCTCGGGCACTCCGAACGCCGCCAGCAGTTCGGGGAGACCGATCGCGCGCTGCAGCTCAAGGTGCCCGCCGCGCTGGGCGCAGGGCTGGCGCCGATCCTGTGCGTGGGAGAGACCGAGGAGGAGCGCGAGGCCGGGGATACGCAGCGCAAGCTGCGCCACCAAATCCAGGAGGGTCTCGCGCGAGTGAAGAGCGAGCGTCTGGGCGAGGTGGTGATCGCATACGAGCCGATCTGGGCGATCGGGACCGGGGCGGTCGCGACTCCCGAGCAGGCACAGGAGGCGATCGCGTTCGTGCGCGCGCTCGTGGGCGACCGATCACGCGAACAGGCGGCGCGCACCCGGGTTCTCTACGGCGGCAGTGTCAGCCCGGAGAACGCCGCCGAGCTGCTGGCGCTAACGGACGTGGACGGCGCGCTCGTCGGCGGCGGCAGCCTTGACGCCGAGTCCTTTGCGGCGATCGTCGCAGCCGCCGGCGGATGACGCTGGTGTCCAGCGTTTCTACGGGTGACCCGCCCGCGCGGTATTTGCGGATGACGCTCGTGTCGGGCGCTTGCTGATGGCGCGCCCGCGCGGCGCTTGCTGATGGCGCTCCCGTCCGGGGTGCGGCGACTGCCCGCCGCCGGTGCCGCGTTGATCGTGCTCGATGGCTGGGGGCTGGCGCCCGCAGGGCCTGGCAATGCGGTCTCGCTCGCCCGCACGCCGGTATTCGACGAGCTTTGGCTCTCATATCCCCACACCGAGCTCACCGCCTGGGGTGCCGCGGTGGGCCTTCCGGAGGGCCAGATGGGAAACTCCGAGGTCGGCCACCTCAACCTCGGCGCAGGGGCGATCGTCAAGCAGGACCTGACCAAGATCGACGAGGCGGTGGCATGCGGCAACCTGGCGGCCAATGCCGTGCTGCGGGAGGCGTTTGCCGGCGCGCCGCGCGTGCACCTGATCGGCCTGGTCTCCGAAGGAGGGGTTCACTCGGGCTTCAGTCAGCTACAGGCGCTGATCGGTCTCGGCGCTGAGCTTGGGTTGGGGGTTAGCGACCTGGTGCTGCATGCGTTCACCGATGGCCGTGACACGTTGCCTCATGCGGGCGCCGGCTACCTGGATACGGTGGAGGGCTGGATGGCCGCAGCGGGTGCGGGCCGGATCGGCACCGTCATCGGGCGCTACTACGCGATGGACCGCGACAGCCGCTGGGACCGGGTCCAGCTCGCCTACGACCTGCTGGTCCACGGCGCTGCTGAGCACCACGCGCGCAGCGGCGAGGGCGCCGCGCGCGCGGCCTACGAGCGCGGCGAGACCGACGAGTTCATAGCGCCGGTGCTTGTCGGCGCGGAGGCGCGGATCCGGCCGGGGGACTCGGTGCTGGCCTTCAACTTCCGGCCCGACCGCATGCGCGAGATAACACGCGCGCTCGCAGAGCCGGGCTTTGCGGAGGTTGACCGCGGTGGTGCGCCGGCGATCGGTCGCTACGCGACAATGACCGAGTACCGAGCAGGCTGGCCCTACCCGGTCGCCTTCTTGCCCGAGCACCCAGCCACCACGCTGCCGGCGGTGATCGCCGGCCGTGGTGCATCTCAACTCCATGTCGCCGAGACCGAGAAGTATCCCCACGTGACGTACTTCTTCGGTGGCGGCGAGGAGCAACCCCACGACGGCGAGCGTCGTGCAGTGGTGCCCTCACCCCGGGATGTGCCGACCTATGACCACAAGCCCGAGATGAGCGCGCGTGAGGCCACCGCCGCGTTCGCGGACGGGTGGCGCGGGGACTGCCCTTCGTTCGGGATCATCAACCTCGCAAACGCCGACATGGTGGGGCACACCGGGGTGATCAAAGCGGCCGTCAAGGCTGTCGAGACCGTCGATTTGTGCCTGGGGGAGATCGTGACAGCGGTGCACGAGTCCGGTGGCGCGTGCGTCGTGACCGCCGATCACGGCAACGCAGACCACATGCTCGAGCCCGACGGTAGCCCCAACACGGCCCACTCGCTAAACCCCGTGCCGCTGGTCGTGACGGTGCCTGGTCTCACGCTGCGCGACGGCGGCCTGCTGGCCGACGTCGCGCCGACGGTGCTGGCGCTGCTCGAGATTGCGCAGCCGATCGAGATGACCGGGGAGTCGCTGATCCTGGGGTAGGCGGGCCCGGGGGGACCAGGTCCGCGCCGGTGTCAACCGAAGGAGGGCCGACCGTAAGCCTGTCCGCCCCCGGCGGCAACCAAGCCGCCAACAGGAAGCCTGTCTGCCCCGCGCGGGCTGTGCTTCAGAGCCTAGCCCCGCAGACGCGACAAGAGGGCGAGGACCTGCGCGGCGTGAAGCGCGCGCCGGTGGCGCGGTCGCTCACCGAGCCCGGCAGCCGCCCGCCGCGCAGGCCAGGGCGAGCGCGATCCGGACCGGCGTTCGCTCGGGCATCTTGATCCCCATTCGGCACCGCTCCCGTCCGTATGGAGGATGCATAGTGGTAGTGCAACGGACCCTACCGGGCTCATGATTATCCGAGATGACCTCCGAGAGTGGCTTCAAAAGCGCGTCATTGCACTCAGGGCGAGAACAGACTTCAAGAAAGGCTTGACAAGGAGCCACTTAGATTTCATAATGGTGGATGCAGTAGTTGATCTCTACAAGAGTGAGGTTGAAATGGCACTTATTCATTGGGAGCCGGTTCGCGAGCTGAATACGATTCAGAGCGAGATGAATCGGCTCTTCAACACGTTCTTCGAAGCGCCGGCGCCGGACAACGGCGGACGTGGGGCGCTGCGCCGGTGGATTCCGGCGATGGACCTGGTCGAGACCGCAAACGAGTTCGTCCTCCGTGCCGATCTGCCCGGCCTCTCCGAGGGCGAGGTAAAGATCGAGCTCGAGGACAACGTGCTCACCATCTCCGGCGAGCGCAAGGCCGAGCATGAAGACCGTAAGGAGGGCTACTATCGCGTCGAGCGCGCTTCCGGGCACTTTGTCCGCTCGCTGACGCTTCCCGACGGAGTCGATCCCCACTCGGTGCACGCGAGCTTCGATCGCGGCGTGCTCGAGGTGCGCATCCACAAGCCCAAGGCGCACAAACCGCGCAAGGTGTCGATCTCGCTTGGCGGCAGTCGTGCTGCCGAGACGATCGAGAGCACCGCGGAGTCGGCTGGCACTGAGCGGGAGTCCGCCGGCGCGAGACCCGCCTCTGCGGACGCCGAAGCCGCTTCCTGAGCGTCCCGCGCGAGTAGGGTCCGGGTCGTGTTCACGGTCCGGACCCGCTCGTCTGACTCGCGGGCTCGCACCGGGACGCTGCATCTGGCGCACGGCGATGTCCAGACGCCGGCGTTCGTGCCGCTGGCGACCAGGGGCGCGGTCAAGACGCTCGAGCCCCACGAGGTCGCGGCGCTCGGCTATGAGCTGATTCTGGGCAACACCTTTCATCTGCTGCTGGCGCCGGGGCCGGAGCTGATCCGCGCGCTCGGAGGGCTGCACGCGTTCATGCGCTGGAGCGGGCCGATCATCACCGATTCCGGTGGCTTCCAGGTGTTCTCGATGGGCCACGGCGGGGTCGCCGACGAGATCAAGGGGCGCGGGCGCCAACGTGACAGCGCCGGGGCACCGCGCGGGGGGCCGCGTGCCGGCGCCGGGCGCCAAGCTGACCGCGCCGGCACGGTCCTCGCGATCGACGAGGAGGGGGTGCGGTTTCGCTCCTACGTCGACGGCCGGGAGCGCTTCCTCAGTCCTGAGAGCTCGATGTCGGTGCAGGCGGCGCTGGGTTCCGACGTCGCGCTGTGCTTTGACGAGTGCACTCCGTTTCATGTCTCCCGGGACTACACGGCGCGCTCGGCGCAGCGCACGCATCGCTGGCTGGCGCGCTGCCTGAGCTGGCACGAGCAGCACGGCCGCCGCGATCAGTTCGTGTACGGGATCGTCCAAGGCGGGGTGCAGGAGGACCTGCGCCGCGCGTCCGCATCCGCGGTCGCCGCCAGTGCCTGCGCCGGGATCGCGATCGGGGGGTCGCTGGGACGCGAGAAGGCTCAGATGCACGAGGTGGTCTCGTGGAGCACGGCCGAGCTCGAGCTCCACGCGCCGGCACGCCCGCGTCATCTGCTGGGAATCGGCGATGTCGACGACTTGATCGCATGCGTCGCGCTGGGAATCGACACGTTCGACTGCGCGCTGCCCACGCGCCTGGGCCGGCACGGCGTAGCGCTGGTTCCCGATCCGCGCAACCGCTGGCGGATGGACCTCGTGAAGGGGCGCTGGCGGGAGTCCCCGGAGCCGATCCTCGAGGGCTGCCGTTGCTCGGCGTGCGCTCGGGGCTACTCGCGGGCCTACCTGCACCACCTGCTGCGCGCGCACGAACTGACAGCGCTACGCCTGATCACGCTCCACAACCTCAGCTTTCTCGCGCGGCTGATGGAGGAGTTGCGCGCCGCCATCGACGCCGGGCGCCTGTCTGAGGTGGCGGCGAACCTGCTCGCGGGGCGGGGATGAGGGCACACACCCCCTGAGCCTGGGAGCGGCTTGTCCTGTTTGCCCCGCCTGGCGAAGCTTAGAGCACAATGCCCTTAGCTTACCGAGGAGGTGTGTCCTGTGGTCCCCGCTTCATGCGCACAGCCCCCGCCCCCCGCGGCTCAGCCCCCGCCACGCCACTGGACCGCGAAGCTGATCGCAGAGGAGGAGTTGTCGTAGGCCAGCAGCACCCTGCTGCCGTCGGGATTGAGGAAGGCCACGTCGTCCAGTCCGGAAGTGACCAGGTTGGCCCCCGGCCGCTTGTACCGATAAGAGACGAAGTGGTTGGATTCGATCCTCAGGGCGCCAGGCCGGACGAAGGCGCTCGCCTGGCCGAGCTGGAAGTAGTTCAAGCCGAGACTGATCGCGCCGGTCCGTTCATCGACGCTCGCCAGGGCCGTACACGAGTGACAGCCGCTGTTGGGAGGCTGCACCGGTCCCCCGTGTGGGTCCAGCGCCAGGTTCCAAAGCGCGACGGTACCCGCCCAGTTGCGGACCGGGCCGATCACGGCCTCGGAGATCGGGAAGGGAATGATTCCCGGCGAGCATTTGTCCACTATCTCGTCCAGCCGGGGGGCCTCTCGGTGCATCTCGCTCATCTGCGCCGGGGTGCCGAAGTAGCAGCAGTGCCATGCGATTCCGTTGAGCGTTCTCGCCGCCTCGCCTGAGGCCAGCGCCTTGGCATAGGCGGTTCCGCGGGGTCCCCAGCTATAGTCGTTTCCGTAGATCTCGGGGTGCAGCCGCGCCGCACCGAGCGCCGGTTCGAGGTCGTGCGCGAGCCATTTCGCCTCGCTTGACTCTGGCAGCTCGAGCCCCGGATACGTGGTCGGATTCGTCGGCTCGTTCTGCGGCGTGATAGCGGCGATCGGTACCCCCGCCCGAGCGTAAGCCTGAACGAACTTGACGATGTATTGCGCCCATGGCCGTGCAGCGGAGGGCGCCAGCTTGCCGCGGTGCCTGACGTTGTCGAGCGAGTCGTTGGTCTTCATCCAGGCGGGTGGGCTCCACGGGGTTGCGAGGATCTGGATCCCGTGATCGATCGCCAGGGCCTGGTGCAGGGCGGGGAGGACGTAGGACTCGTCGTGCGCAATCGAGAAGTGCCAAAGCGTACGGTCTGATCGCCCGCGCGGTAGGTCATCGTAGGTGTACGGCTTCCCGTCGTGGGTGAAGTCGCGGTGAATTGAAGCTCGGGCAGCCGCGTCAGGCGCTGGCTGAGATCGGCACTCGTCTGCACGACCTCAACATCGGTCTGGGCATCGGCTCGGGCGCCCGCACTACGAGTACCGCGAGCAATGGACACCGAAAGAGCGAGCGAGACGAGGAGACAGGCGGCGATCGACGCCGCCGTCCACCGAGCGGTCAGGCCCATCACGGTGGGGGTCCCCACGGCCGGCCCCTCACGGTGGGGGTCCCCACGGCAGGCCGCTCACGGTGGGGGTCCCCACGGCAGGCCGCTCACGGTGGGGGTCCCCACGGCAGGCCGCTCACTTGGTGTACTGCTTGATAAGGCCTTGGAGTTGCTGGATCGCCGTCTGGGCGTCGTGCGCCACGACGCTACGGAAGTGAACGACGACGGTGTGGGCGGTGTTGGTCACAAGCGTCACCGCGATCACGACGGCAACGGCGAGCACCACCGCCAGCGCCAGCAACGCGAACAGCCGCCTGAGGGCTCGCCCGGCGACGCCACGTCGCTCGGGCTCGGCGCGGCGCTGCGCCCGAGGACGGGGCTCGCGACGGGGCTCGAGCTGGCGCGGCGCGCGAGTGGCGGTTGGCGTCCGGGGTGGTTCGTAGCCCCGCGGCTCGATCCGCGTCGCGGCGGTTGGCCTCTCGCGAGCGGGCGGGACGCCTGCGGCTCGCCCGGGCCCGCGCCCGGACTCGCGCGTAGACGCCGGGCCAGACCGGGCTCGGGCGCTCGGAGCGGCGGTTGCGGCGCCCGAGTGCGCTGGCGTGCGCCCGTCGGCCGCGCCGCGGAGGGTTTCGGCGAGCACTGCCGCATCGGCCGGGCGCTCGCGCTGATCGATTGCAAGCGCCGTCGCGATGGCCGCGGCGAGCTCGGGCGGCACGCTCGGGTTCAGCTCGTCGAGTGCGGCCGGCAGCTCGCGCTGCTGCTTGAGAGCGAGCTCGGAGAGCGAGGTGGCTTCGTACGGTAGCCGTCCGCAGAGAAGCTGATAGCTGACCACGCCGAGCGAGTAGAGGTCGGCTCGCGGTCCAGCTTCCTCGCCACGCGCCTGCTCCGGAGACAGGTACGCCGCCGTGCCGAGCACCGAGCCGACCTGGGTGATGCTCGACTGATCGGTGGCGCGAGCGATCCCGAAGTCTGCCAGCTTGACCACCTCGGCATCGGAGAGGAGCAGGTTCCCGGGCTTCACATCTCGGTGCACGACGCCGTTTCGATGAGCGTAGTCGAGCCCGCGACAGGCCTGGGTGACGATCTCCATCGCCTGTGCCACGTCGAGGTGGCCGCGATCGCGCAGCAGTTCAGCGCACGAATGACCGGGGACGTGCTCCATCACGATGAAGTGCTGGTGTTGCCCCTCGTCGAAGCCGAAGTCGAATACCTGGACGATGTTCGGGTGCACCAGGCGCGCGGCCGAGAGCGCCTCACGGCGGAAGCGCGATACGAACGCCGGGTCGTGGGCGAGATGCTCGGCGAGTAGCTTGATCGCCACGTAGCGCTCCAAGCGCTGGTCGAACGCCAACTGCACCGTCGACATGCCGCCGACGCCGAGTCGTCGCTCGACCCGGTAGCGATCAACGATCGTCGTCGTAGCGGTCATCCAGTCTCCATGTTGGTGCCTGTGTCGTGGCCCATCTCAGTGCCCGTTGCCGTTGCCGTTCCCGTTCCCGTTCCCGTTGCCGTTGCCAGGCCCACTGCCGTTGCCCGGGCTGTTGCCGGGTCCGCCACCGGGCAGGCCGCCGCCCCCACTCGGTGGCCCCGTGGGCGTAGTGCCCTGGCCCGTGCCGCTCGGCACAGTGGTACCGGTGCTCGTCGTGGGGGGTGCAGGGGCGGTGGTAGTCGTCGGGGCCGGAGCGCTCGTCGTGGTCGTCGTGCTCTGCGTGCTGGGGGTGCTAGCCGTGGGGGTCGTCTTTGGCGTGGTGGTGGTGGCGGTGGTGCTCGCACTGTGACAACGCCTGGCGAGCTGCGCGACGGTGATCGCCCCCTGGTTCAGGTTCTGTTGCAGGGTGGTGTTGACTGAGGTGGGCAGGTTCGCGACGGCGTTCGAAAGGGACCGCAGCTCGCTAGAAGCGGCGCCACAGTCTTTCGCCGCCAGCGATGCCGAGACTTGGGCAAGGCTGCTGTTGAGGTTGCTCGCCTGGTCGCTCGAGAGCAGGCCACCGCCACCGCTGGCGCCGCAGGCGACGAGCAGCGAAACGGCGAAGCCGAGCCCGCCGGCAAGGAGTGCGCGGGGCGCATGGCGCATCCGCGACCTCACTTTACTGACCATAGTTCAAGCGCTCGGCGAGAGAGTCCGGCAGCCGCGCGCCACGGATCGCCGCCCCCGCCCCTGCGATGTCGTACTCGACGCGACGGTAGACCGCCGTCCACCTTTCCGTGTCGAGCTCCAGCCACGCCGCGCGCGGGTCTCCGTCCCGTGGCTGGCCGACGCTCCCGGGGTTTATCAGCCACTCCCCGTCGAGTAGGTTGAGCTCCTCGTCCTCCCCCTGGGTCCCGCCGGTGGCTGCGGTGCCCGTGGCTCGCCAGAACGCCAGGGCGACGTGGGAGTGTCCGATAAGGCACACTCTGTGACGCTGAGCATCCAGGCACAGCTCGGCTTGCAGGGGCGAGAGGACGTACTCCCAGACCGGGTCTCGCGGGCTGGCGTGGTAAAGGCCGACCTGCTCCTCGAGGCTCGCCGGCCGGAGCTTGTCGAGATAGGCGCGGGTCTGGGATGTGATGGTCTGCTGGGTCCACTTCGCCGCCAGCGCAGCGCCGCGGGAGAACTCCTCCAGCGGCAGTGCTCCGCGAACGCCGAGGTCGTGATTGCCGGCGAGGCAGATTGCGGCGTGCCGGCGTGCGAGCTCCACGCACGCATCGGGCTCGGCGCCATACCCGACGAGGTCTCCGAGGCACCACATCTCCTCACACTCAGAAGCCTCAATCTCGTCGAGCACCGCCTCGAAGGCGTGCCGGTTGCCGTGGACATCCGAGACGATCGCTATCTGCATCCCTACAGTCTGGCGGGTGGCCGGTGGCCGGTGGCGGCTACCTCAACCGGATAGCGCATCGGCGCGGCCCCCGCCTACGCCAAAAAAGGCGAGCGCAGCTCGCTCCTAATCCTGATCGTCTTCGCCGGACTGGGGCTCCTGGGACCCGGGATACTCGGGCAGGTTCTTGATTCCCTCCCGCGTCTGCCACTTGGAGTAGTTGTCCTGCATCGCGTCGATCAGCTCGCGCATGAACTTGGCACTCAAGTTGATGCGTGAGACGACGACGCCGGGGATCTCCTCGTCCTCGACCTCGTGGTCCACGCGCGCGAACGTGATCGTGAACTCGTAGTCGGAGTGACTCACGTTGGCGAAGTTCGCGTAGGAGCCCGCCATGAAGTCCGGCGAGAAATGGATGTTGATGTGGCGCTCGGGCGGGCTTGAGTCTTCCATCTGGACGTAGTATCGCACCGTGCGGATCGTCGTCGTCGCGGTGGGCCGGCTGCGCCCGCCATTCGCGGACGATGTCCAGCACTACCAGAAGCTGCTCGCGCGCCATGGACGGCTCGAGTTGGTCGAGGTCCGCGAGAACGAGCGGGTCGGGCGGCGGATCCCCCAGGGCGCGTTCCTGTCACTGCTCGATCGCGAGGGCGAGACGCTGGGCTCGGTCGCCTTCAGCCGCTTCCTCGAGGCCCGTCGCGGGAGCGCCCGCGACCTCTGCTTCGTGGTCGGGGGCCCCTTCGGGCTGGACCTGGACGGCATCGATCACCGCTTCTCGCTGGGCGCGATCACGCTCCCACATCAGCTCGCCCGCGTGGTCTTGCTGGAGCAGCTCTACCGCGCTCACAAGATCCTCGCGGGTGAGCCGTATCACTATTGAGGTTGCATGTATGGGGCGTGTGAGTGCTTGGGCCTGTGGAGGGTGTGCGCTTGTGAGCGCTCTGAGTCCGTGGAGTCTGCGAGCCTGTGAGCAACTTTGCCCGACGCCCATTCCCATTCCCACTCCCGCATGCGCGCTCCCGTGCAGGAGCTCTTCGACACCGTGCGCGTCGCCGCGGCGGCCGTGCGGGGTACAGCCGCGGAGCTCGCGGTGGCGCCAAAGCTCGAGCGCATCAAGCGCGAGGGTCAAGGCGACTACTCGACCAACGCGGCGATGCTGCTGGCACCTGTGCTGGGATCGCCGCCGCGAGAGATCGCGCAGCGCATCGCAGCCGAGCTGACCGGGATGCTCGGAGCGGGCCTCGAGCGCAGCGAGGTCGCGGGTCCGGGGTTCCTGAACTTGATCATGTCAGCCGCGTGGCACCGCGACGCGCTTGGCGCTGTGCTGCAGGCCGGCGAGCGCTTTGGCGCCGCCGGTGCGAGTCCCCCCGAGCGGATCTTGATCGAGTTCGTCTCGGCCAACCCCACCGGTCCGCTGGTCGCGGCCAGCGGTCGCCACGCCGCGTACGGAGACGCGCTGGCGCGAATACTCGAGCACCACGGACACTCGGTGGCGCGCGAGTACTACTTCAACGATGCCGGCAGTCAGATCCGGCTGCTGGGCGAATCGGTGCGCGCGCGAGCGTGCGGGGAAACGGTCCCGGAAGGTGGCTATCAGGGCGACTACGTGCTCGAGCTCGCGGCCGAGCTTCCCGGCGCGGCCAGTTGCGATTCCGGCGTGGATCAGCTTGCGCATCGAGCGGTGGAGTCGCTGCTGGCTGCAATCAAGGCGACGCTCGCACGCTACGGCGTGCGGTTCGACAGGTACTTCAGCGAGCAAACGCTCCACGACGGCTCACCGAGCGCCCTGGACAGGGCGTTTGCCACGCTGGAGCGCGCGGGGCAGCTATACAAGTCCGAAGGAGCGCTTTGGCTGCGGACGACCGGCTTCGGGGACGACAAGGACAGGGTGGTCGTGCGCAGCAGCGGCGAGCCGACCTACTTCGCGGCCGATCTCGCGTACATGCTCGACAAGCGCGACCGCGGCTTTCAGCGCCAGCTCAACCCGATGGGCGCCGACCACCACGCGTATGCCCGCGAGCTGAAGGCGGCAATGGCGGCGCTCGGCGGCGACCCGGACTCGATCGAGGTCCCGATCCTGCAGTTCGTCCACCTGGTGGAGGGCAGCGAGCGAGCCGCGATGTCCAAGCGTCGCGGGGAGTTCGTAAAGCTCGACGAGCTGCTGGACGAGATCGGCGTCGACGCGACCCGCTTCTTCATGCTCCAGCGCTCCCACGACCGGACGCTCGACCTGGACGTCGAGCTAGCCCGGAGGCAGTCAGCGGAGAACCCCGTCTACTACGTGCAGTACGCCCACGCCCGGATCGCGTCGATGCTGAGACGCTTCACAGCGGACCGGATCGCGGCGGCGCTTGGCCCCGGCGCGGCCTGGGGCGAGGAGGAGCTCCACGGCTCAGAGCGGTCCCTAGTCAAGAAGCTGGTCTCCTTCCCGGACGAGATCGCGCAAGCTGCCGCGCGGCGCGCTCCGCACCGGATCGCGATGTATTCGCTCGAGCTCGCCCAGGACTTCACCGCGTTCTACCGCGACTGCCGTGTCGTGGGCGCCGAGCCCGACTCGCTCGAGTCCTTCCGGATCGCGCTGTCGGTCGCGGCGCGGCGGACGATCGCGCTGTCGCTGGGTTTGCTCGGGGTCGGCGCGCCGGAGTCGATGTAGGGCCTTCAGGCTTGCGATCTTGTGCCCGCCTGGGGGGCGGGCACAGTGGCGGCTTGCGGGCGGCCGCGTGGGTAGCGGGCTGCGATCGTGCACGCCCCGTGCCGCCGTCCACGCGGGCTTGCGGGTGACTCTCAACCGTCGAAGCGGGCGAGGTCGCTCTCCAGCAGCGTCGCATCCGCGGCGCTGGGGCTCTTGCCGGCGGAGGCCGGGCGCGTGGCCGCCGCGCGGGCGCGCCGACGCCACCTCGGGAGCGTGATTCCCAGCGCCGCGAGCGCCGCGATCAAGAGCGCCGGCGGGAGGATGTAAAGGGTCAGGTTGAAGCCGCGCGCGGGCGGGAGCGCGAGCACGGACGGGCCGTACTGCGCCACGAGTGCGCGCTCGATCTGGGGCTTGGTCTCTCCCCGACCGATCAGCGACGAGATGAAGTTGCGCTCGGCGTCCGCCTCGGGTGACTGCGCGACGGCCAGCGACTCGTGACAGAGGGTGCACATCACTTCGTTCTCGATGTCGGGCAGCGAGGTCCGGGGGGGGATGGCCGCCGTGGCCGCGGGCGGGGATGTGGCCGGGGCCGCGGGCGGGGATGTGGCCGTGGGCGTGGCCGTGGCCGTGGCCGTGGCCGTGGCCGTGGCCGCGAGCGTCGCGGTCGCCAGCACGAGGATGCCGGTCCTGAGTAATCCCCGCAACCGGAGGCTCACGACGACGGCTCCGCAAGCGCCTTCGGCAGGGCCTTGCCCAACAGGCTGCTGTCGATCTGGAAGCGCCACAGGGCGACGATCCGGCCGCTGCGATCGATCACGAAGGTCTCCGGAACCCCGGTGGTCGCAAACGGGCCCACCAGTCCGCCACCGCCGTTGCTGAGGTCACGGAGGACCGGGTAGGTGATGTGCTCCTGGCGGACGAATCGCTCGGCGTCACTCGAGTTGTCCTGGTAGGTGACGCCGAGGATCGTCGCGTTGGCGCCTGCCATCTCGCGCTGAGCGTGCTCGAGCACGGGGGCTTCGGTCTTGCACGGGATACACCAGGACGCGAAGAAGTTCAGCACTACCACCTTGCCGCGCAGGTCGGCGAGGCTCTCGGTCCGCGAGGAGCCCAGCACAGGCAAGGGCAGGTGCGCGTCGGGCGCCATCGGGTAGGCCCCGCGTGCCACGGCGGCATCGATCGAGTTGTTGGACCCCTGGCTCGTTACCCCGAACGCGAGCAGCGCCAGCAGCGCGACCGCCGCGCCTGCGGCCAGCGAAGGGAGAACGAAGCGGCGCATGTGTTCTGCGGAGGGTAGTACGGACTTGGGCTCGGGGCGCCATCTCGTGGTGGCGCGCGGAACGCGTCTCCGGGGTACTCGGGCCACGACTGTATGACCGCGAGGTGGAGGGTTCGCACGACCCCTCATGGAGTCGAGCCGCTCAAGTCGGGGCCACCTGTGCGGGCGTCGTGCGATGTCCTGCGATCCGGCGCAGGATGGCGCGTGCTGAAGATGAGTCGCATCCGAACAGCAGCGTGTCGACATCGCGGGCGGCTTGGGTGGCATCCCGGACGGTGTCGCGCCCAGCGGTAGTCAGTGTCAGCCGAAGCGCTCGGGCATCGGACTCGTGAGCGTGGCGGACCAGCATTCCGCGCTGCTCGAGGGTGCGTAGGACCTTGGAGGTCATCATGCGATCCGCGCCGGCATGCTCCGCGACGTCCTGCTGGGTCGGAGGGCCGTCCACGTGTTCCAGCCAGCCCACGGTGGCGAGCAGGATGAACTGGGTCGGGGTCAGGCCCAGAGGTCGCAGCCGTGTGTCGAGCTCGGCTCGCCACGCGAGTGCCGCCTGTTGCAGCCAGTATCCCGGGGACAGCAGAGGGCCGGACTCCGCCTCCGTCACACGTGGATTCCGGCTCGGCGCGCGACCTCACGTTCCAGCGCGACCCAGGACTTGCGCATGTCGCGACGCATCCGTGGACCAAAGTAGAGCCGGAACAGCAGGACGAGCGGGCCGGTGATCCGCACGGTCTTCGTGCACCGGACCCGGCCGCCGACTACGGGCTCGAAGACGTTATCGCTCACGAGCGTGCCGCCAGGCAGGTCGCATTCCGAGGCCCACGCGCGCTGCTCCTGCACGTCGGTCAGCGTCCAGCCAGCAGCAGGCGCGCCGTGCGGCTTGGACCACCCGCAGGTCCCGGGTGCGAAGGGCCCGTCGAGCCGGGCGCCCTCCTCGTGCGGATCCCACGTCGGCCACCTGTCCACGTCGGTGGCGACGGCCCACACGATGGCAACGTCACCGCTGATCGTCGCCTGCTCGATGATCTCGTACATCCCCAGCTCCTTGGGTCGTTGTCACGACTACTAAACCGTAGTCGCGGCAACATGAAGCCCGACCCTGTCGGCTCCCCCAGTAGTCGCTCATCGCTCGAGTATGCCTCGCGGTAGCACTCACCGCAGCTGGATCGGCGGATTCTGGCGCTCGGTCTCAGCGGTCGCCCGGCAGCGGTTCAGGTCCAGACCGCCCGGCTTTTGACGCACGTTCGTCTGTCTAGCGGGCGACAGCGAGCAATGCCTCCCCGCAGAAGCGAGCCGAGGCGGCATCCGCCAGCCAGCCTGAGACGCTAATCGGTTCTGCGGCGTCGCGCACGCGCTCTCGGCCGATCACGGTGTTCGAGCTCGCACCCCATCCTGTCGGCGCAGTTGACGGTGACCCTTAGAATCGCCCGCAGCGCGGACGTAGCTCAGTTGGTAGAGCGTCGGCTTCCCAAGCCGAAGGTCGCGGGTCCGAGCCCCGTCGTCCGCTTGAAGCGAGAACTGGAAGGCGATGGAATCTGCCTGCAAATGACCAGGAAGGGAGGAAGGGAGGAAGGGCGGTTCAGGAAAGATGTACGAGGATATGAGGTTCGGCTGACGGTCCAATTTCAGTCCAATTTCCAAATCGGCCGCAGGATAGCTCTCGAGCTCGCCGAAATCCCGCCGAGATGGCGTCGCTGAGTTCCGGCCCGACGCCAATACCGGCCCGAGCGAAGGCGCCTTATTGCCGAGCCCGGGTGGGGGCTCCGGGATTGTTCGTGTACTGACGGGACTCACAGCGTTGCCGGGTGCGTCCGCGGGGTTTGAAAGGATCCCTTGGTGCATTACCGACATCGCGGTCCACCTGGGGAGGAGAGCTGTGCGCAGCGTCGTTTCGGTCCTGGATCGTGATCCGGACCTGGCGGAGGATCTCAGCGACGAGCAGCTGGTGATCGCGCGGCAACACGTCGTCGTCGATGTGGAGAGCTACCCGCGCGGAGCATGGGCTGCTGGCCCGGACGATTTCGATCAGGTCGCCAATCTCGGGCTGCTGCTCATCGACGGCCTTCTCGCGCGGTGGCAACCGATGGTTCAGGGCCGATCCGCAGCCACGGTTGCATCACGTCACCCCGACCGAGAAGCTCCGCCCCCATGTGGTCCGCCACTCTGACCTGCCGAGGTCAACTGGGAAGTGGTCGAGCCCGTGCGGGCGGCTGTGCTCGACCGCGCCTTCTGTGACCGGGTCAGCCGGTGGCCCGAGATCCCGGCGGCAATCTCGAGGCGAGTGATGCTGCGCGCGCACTGGCTGGCGTTCCACCTGGCGGTTTGTCAGCTGCGCCGCGTTGACGAGCGGCTCCTGTTGGTGCTGTGGCACTTCGCTGACCGCTGGGGCACCGTGACCCCGGACGGCGTGCGGCTCGACTTGCGGCTTACACACGATCTGCTCGCCGCCGTGGTGGGTGCGCGGCGTCCGTCTGTAAGCCTGGCTGTGCGACAGCTCACCGATCAAGGCCGGCTTCGGTCGCGACCACGATCACGGTGGCTGCTGCTCGGACGTCCGCCCGAGGAGCTGCGCAAGCTGCACGAGCGTAGTAGCTGTCGACGGCTGGCGGGGAACCAGCCTCCTGCCGAACAGTGAGTCCGTGACGCTCTCGAGCGTCGAAGTGGTTCGGATGGCGCCGAACTTGGAGGTCAGTTGCTGGCTTGGACCTGCTGGGCACGCCGCGAGCGGTCCCGCGCGGCACACACCTCGGGAGAGGGGACCACGACCACCGCGCGGTCGGCGTGCTGGATAACAGCGTGTGAAACGCTCCCCAGCAGCACGGATTTCACGCCGGTGAGACCACGTGAGCCCATTATGATCGCGGTCGCGCTGACCGCGTCGGCCTCGCTGAGGATCGTGTTGGCGACCGTGGTGAGCTGTGAGCGCGTACGAGCTTCCGCTTTGAGTCCTGCCTTGCCTGCGAGCTCGGCTCCCTCTTGCGCCCGCGCCTCGGCGCCCTGGCGGCTCGCCGCGTCAATCTCTTCCACGTTGATACTCCCCGGGAACATTCCGAACCCGTATGTGGTTCGCGTCACCACCTCGATGAACGGCTCCCAAACAGTCAATACGGTTGCCGGTTGGCCGCTCAGCAGTTCGCCGACGTGCTCGATTGCGGACTGCGAATCAGGGGACCCGTCGTAGCAGATCAAAATCATCTCGCCACTCCTTTATCTCGGGGTTCAAGCGCGGCGTAGTCTGACGGATCGGCGGGGACGTCCGCAGTGGTGCCGGCGCTCCTGGTGGATCTGGGGACGTTTTGCTCCTGAGTTGTCTAGTTGTCTAGTCGAGCGGCCCCTGTTTCGACTGGTCATAAACGGAGATGGCCGGTGCGGCCAACGCCTGATGCCGGCGCAACCTCCGCGCGCATCGGACCGGAAACGTTTGGCAGCCGCCTCGCTGCGATCCTGGAGCCTGTGGTCGACCATCCGATGAAGATCGCCTACACGATTGGGCACTCGACGCGCTCGCAAGGCGAGCTGTTGGCCTTGCTCGGCGAGGCCGGCGTGCGCACCCTCGCGGACGTCAGAGCATTTCCTAGCTCGCGTCGGCATCCGCAGTTCAACTGTGGGGCGCTATCCGATTGGCTACCGGAGGGTGGGATCGGATACGCACACCTATCGCAGCTCGGCGGACGCCGTGCTCCGATCCCTCGGTCGCCGAACAGTGGCTGGCGGGAGCCCGGTTTCCGCGGCTACGCCGATTACATGTCCTCGGGCGAGTTCGCAGCCGGTCTCGTTCGCCTGGAGGTGCTGGCGTGCGAGCGGCCAACGGCGATCATGTGCGCGGAAGCCGTGTGGTGGCGCTGTCACCGCCGGCTGATCGCGGATGCCCTCACCGTCCGGGGCTGGCGGGTCGAGCATCTCGGAGTGGGTGCGGCCCATGCGATCCACAAGCTGTCGGTGCTCGCCGTCGTGAACCAGGAGATCGCGCTCAGTTACCCGCCGTCCCAGACCTCGCTACCGGAGCGATGACGTCCAGTGTCATGTCCCGAGCGCCGTCTCAGTCGGAGGCCCGATCATCCCCGTTCGCTGCCCGCTGGACCTTCAAGTCCTGCCGGGCAGTGTCGTGATCGGCTGGCCGGACCGAGAGGATGACGGAGCGACCGGGGCCCGTTTCGTTCGTACGCGGACGATTCACCGCGAGAAAGCGCGTCTGAAGCGCAGGCGGGCTAGGATTGCCGTGTAGCTAGGTCTTGTCGTCGCTTCAGACCCGAGTGGCGTCCCTGACCAACCGAGCAGCATGACATCCAGCCGCACAAGCAACATTGCGCAACGTCCGGGGCCCGGTGCGAAGCCAGTTCGATCCGCTGCGCGTGATGGCTCATCGGGGAACGAATGCCACAGTGGCGTGTCAGAGCGGCCGCTGGACGCGGAGTCGCGGGCGTGGCTGGCTCGTCTGCGCGGGATCGAGCCGGTGCGCCGGCTCGCGATTGCAGAGCTGCACGAGCGTCTGCGCCGCGAGGCGGGGTTTGAGATCCGCAAGCGCGCAAGGCGCCTGCCGGAGCTTTCCGCGAGTGACCTCGACGATCTCGCCGTGCAGGCCGCCGGCGACGCGCTCATGACGCTGTTGCGAAAGCTCGACAAGTATCGCGGTGACAGCCAGTTCTGGACGTGGGCGCGAAGGTTCGCGCAACTCGAAGCGCCGGTCAGCATACGTCGCCGTCTGGGGCACGACCACCTGGCGCCAGCCGACGTCCCGCCGGAGCTCCTAGAGCCGGTGGCGAACGGCGGTTCGCCTCCTGAACTCGTCGAGCAGCGTCTGCTGCTGCGGAGGGTCACAGGACTCGTCGCTCAGCTGACCCGACGCCAGCGGAGGGTGGTCGTCGCGATCGCGATCAACGGCGACTCGCCGGCGACGCTGGCGAGCGAGCTGGACACGACGCCTGGGGCGATCTACAAGACGCTGCACGACGCCCGCAAGAAGCTGAAGGCCCAGCTGGCGTAGAAGCCGGTAAGTGACCCTCCACTGCATCTCAGTGCAGGGCGAGCGCGAAGGCGCCGGCGAGGATTGCCGTGCCGGCGGTGACCCAGGCGACGTAGTCGCCGGGATGGCCGCTGTGCAGGCCGCGGATTGTAGTCGCGGCCGCTCGGGCTCGGCGGGTGATGGACCTGGGCGGATGCCGGGGCAGGCGATGGAGCAGCAGGGCCCCCAGCCCGAGCGCGAGCGCGCCGAGCGAAGAGCCGACCGCGTAGAGATAGTCGCCGACGGTCGGACCGGTCACGCTCCCGATCGACGGGGTGGCTGGCCGTTGGCCGTGCAGCACGGCCGCGATGTACCCCTGACGATCGACGAACCGCGCTGCGGCGGCTTGGGCGGCGTGCTCGACTCCGGGGACGAGCCCGACCGCGAGCCCAGCGAGCAGCAGCGCCACCGCGGGCAGCCACAGCAGCGCGGGCGTGTGGTAACTGGATCCCTCGGTCTCCTGGCAGGTCTCCTGGTCGGCCTGGTCATCAGCGCTGCGCTCATCCTCGCGTCCGGGTCCCCAGCCAAGGAACACCCGCCCGGCCGCCCTGACCACGGCGGCGGCGGTGAGGATCTCGGCGAGGGTGATCAGGGCGGGCACCCAGGGATAGCCCTGCGCCAGGGCGGCGTCCTCGATCGTCGCCTTGCCCAAGAAGGTGCCGAACGGCGGCATGGCGGCCAGGGCCAGCGCGCCGAGGAAGAACACGATCCCGGTGAACGGCAGGTCGCGTCCCAGCCCGCGCAGGCCGTGCTCGTCGATCCGCGAGCGGCGGTGCTGGAGGATCCCGACGCACACGAACAGCGACGCCTTGACCAGTCCGTCGGAGACGACGTAGATCGCCGTGCCGGCCAGTCCGTGGGCGTCGAGCAGGGCGATCCCGATCAGGAACAGCCCGACGTAGCTGATCGTGGCGAACGCGAGCATCCGCTTGAGGTGGCGCTGCAGGAAGCACATCGTGCCCCCCACCAGCGCTGTTACTCCGCCGGCGGTGAGCAGGATCGTCCGCAGGGCCTCCTGGTGGCCTCCCAGCGCCCCGGCGTAGACGATCCAGTAGATGCGGGCCACGGCGTAGAGCCCGAGCTCTGACATCACCCCGGCAAACAGGATGCAGACCGGCGTGGGTGCGGTGGCGTAGGCGTCGGCCAGCCAGAAGTGAAGCGGCACCACCGCGGCCTTGACGAAGAACCCGGACGCGATCAGCCCGAAGGAGATCAGCACCAGCCCGTCGGCGCGATGCCCGCTCAGCGCGGCGCCGATCTGGGCGAGGTTCAGCGCCCCCGTGCGGCCGTACAGGAGCGCGATCCCGATCAGCACTAGAAACCCGCCGACCGCGTTGGTGATCGCGAAGTTCAGCGCTCCCTGGATCGGCGCGCCTTCGTCGGGGCGATGGCAGGTCAGCCCGATCCCCGCGATCGACATCAGCTCGAAGAACACGAACAGGTTGAAGATGTCTCCGCTCAGGCTAAAGCCGATCATCGCCGCCATGAACACCAGCAGCAGGGCCGGGAACACGTGCCCGACAGACTCGAAGTGCCGCCAGGAGAACACCAGCGCGGCGATCGTCAGGACGCCGACGAACGCGGCCAGCCCGGCTCCGAGCGGATCGATCGTGAACGACACTCCGATCGCCACTCCGTGGCGCGGCTGCCAGCCGCCGAACCAGGTCACGGCGTCGCCGTGACGGGTGGCCAGGATCAAGTCGATCACGCACAGCGCGGTGCTGGCGAGCGCGGCGGCGAGCGCGATTCCCTCGGCCAGCAGCCGCCGGCGCAGCGACTGGGTGGCGGCCAGCAGTCCGGCCCCCAGGAACGGCACCGCCACCGGCAGCGCGGGAAACAGGCTGGAGATCACCCGGTCAGCGAGACGATCTCATCGGGATCGACGGTCCCGAAGCGCTTGTGGGCCCGCAGCGCCAGCGCCAGCAGCAGGGCGGTCACGGTCGCCTCGACCACCACGTCGGTCAGGGTCAGAGACTGGACCACCGGGTCGACCACCGGCGTGCCGAGCGGGATGTCGGCGAACACCGGCGCCTTGGCGCCGGTGCGGTAGCCGATCGCCAGCAGCAGCACGTAGGTGGAGGCCTGCACCACCGACAGGCACAAGATCAGGTGCAGCAGGTTGCGGCTGGAAACCACGCCGTAGAGGCCGATCAGCAGCAGCCAGGCCGCGACCGCGTAGGCCAGAAAGCTCACCGCTGGCCTCCGGTCAGCAGTCGCTGGTCCATGAACTCGGCGAACACAAGCGTGAACGCGCCGGCGACCTCCACCCCGACCACGGCGCTGAGCAGCGCGATCGTCCCGCCCGAGAGCAGGTTGCTCATCGATCCCTGGGGCAGGAAGTTCAGCAGGAACTTCGAGCCGGCGATCAGGCCGCCCACCCCGATCGCCGCGTAGCCCGCCGAGCCGAGCCCCTCGGCCAGCTCGACCAGCGGGATCGGGCGCAGCCGGGCCATGGCCAGGTAACGCCCGGCCAGGTAGACGAGGATCAGCGCGGCGGCGAAGATCACCCCGCCCTGAAAGCCACCTCCCGGGGTCAGCTGCCCCTGGCTGGCGAAGTAGACGCCCAGCACCAGCACCGGACCGACGAGCGCCAGGCCGAGCAGGCGCAGGGCGACGCTGGTCTCGCTGTGCCGGCGGTCGGAGGGATCGACCGGCCCGCGCTCCTTTTGATCCTCGCCCTGGTGCTCGTCGGTATCCCGACTCTCACCGGCATCTCGGCCCTGGCCGGCGTCGGCCTGCTGGCCCCGGTGCTCGCCGCGCAGGCGCCGGAGCACGATCACCAGGCCGATCGCCGAGGCGAACAGGATGAATTCCTCGCCCATCGTGTCCACCCCCCGGTAGTCATAGGTGATGCTGTTGACGATGTCAGTCGCCTGGCGCTCGGGCACCGCGACGTGGGACAGCAGCAGTCCGTAGACACCGTGAAAATCGCCGAAGTCCGGCAGTCCGGCCAGGCCGTGGACGAGCAGGACCGCCAGCGCCACCGCGGCGAGCCCGAACAGGGTCAGGCGGCCGCGCGGACTCACTGATCGATCTCCGGAGTGTCGTCACGGTGCTGACGGAGCTTGGCCAGCGCCAGGAGGATCATCACCGGCACACCGATCGTGCCGACCACGATCTCCGACAAAGCCACATCGGGCGCCTGGAAGACGAAGAACAGGATCGCCAGCAGCAGGCCGAAGGCGCCCGAGACGATCGCCTGGCGCAGCGGGTCGCGGCAGATCACCACTGCCGTCCCGCCCAGCGCGACCAGGATCAAAGCGCTGGCCACCAGCACGTTCATCTCGCCCCCGGCTCCTCCGGGGCCGGGCCGTCCAGCTCCCCGCGCTCGCGGATCCGCGCCGCCCGTGCGGTGACGTGAGCGAGCACCGGTGCGGTCAACACGAAGAACACGCCGATCAGCAGCGCCTTGTTGGCGATCAGCGAGAAACCCTCGCGAACGCCGATCGCCACCGCGATCAGCAAAGCCCCGACGCTGGCCGGACTGGCGAAGTGCAGGCGCGCCATCGCGCCGCGCATCACCACCACGCCGAGCACGCAGAACAGCTCCAGCGCGACGCCGAGGACCAGCAGCACCGCCACGATCACCTCACCCACCACGGCGCGCCTCGGTCCTCGATGGGGCGAGCATCCGATCTAGAGCTCGCGCTCGAGGAAGCGGATGAACGCCACCGACCCGATGAACGACATCACCGCCAGCGCCACGGCCAGGTCCACGAACGGCTGACGGTGAAAGCCCTCGGCCAGCAGCAGCAGCACGAGCGTGGCGATCACGCCGGCCAGGCTGAGCGCCACCACCCCCTCCATCGCCTCGCTGACCAGGCACACCAGCGCCAGCGGACCGGCTCCGCCGATCAGCAGCACCACCGCGGCGAGGGTCCACTCGTTCATCCCAGCGCCAGCGGGTCGACGCTCGCCCGATCGCTCGGCACCGGGACGAGCTGATGGACCAACATCACCCCATGCTGCTCCTCGGTGCCGAGCACGATCGTGTTGGGGGCAAACGAGCCGACCGCGCACGCCAGCGCACAGCGAGCATCGATCTCCCCCGGCCCACCGGTGGGCACGAAGCGCACCGCCCGCAGCGCCCCCGGCGCGCGCTCGCCGCCGCGCAGCGCCCGCAGCAGAACCATCGCCAGCAGCCGCAGGTCAGGCCCGAACTGAGCCAACGGGCGCCACAGCCTCAGCGCCCAACGGGCCCGCGGCGCAAACGCGACCAGGCGCTCGGCGAACACCAACGTGGTGCCAGTCGCCCCGATCGCCGCGGCCATCGCCCCGTCGACCAGGTTGGCCAGCACCACCGTGTCCTCCAACCACATCCACACCACCGCGCACGCCAGCCACGAGGCAATCCAACAGACCGCGATCGCGGACCCGTGCGGCGGCACCGGCGGGCTCTGGCCAGGGGGGCGCGATGAGGCGTTCGGGGGAGAAGTCACGGGTGCGAAGAGACGACACGGCCGCGGCGGTAAGGGCCGTTTGTGCGGAGCTGAAGGCAGCGTAGGACTCACGGCGGACGGAACCAACTGACCACGCCGAAGCCAGGGTCAGGCGCTGAGCCAGATGACTGCGAATGGATCGTGACCAGCGTCAGGAAGCACGAGCGCCAGGGGCCGTTTTGTCGGGGGTCTGGACGTGAGTCGGCCCCGGGTGCCGCTCGCTCCCAGCGCGGACGATCACGCTGGCGACGAGCGCAGAGCCGACAACGCCCGCAGCGACGACGTCAACCACGCCGCCATCAGCGCCCACGCCGACCGGGTGCCAGCAGGACAACAGCGCCCTGATCGACCTGATCAGTCGCTCGTCGGGGTGATCGTGAGCGCCGCGGCGCCGGTGAAGCGGCCGTGGCGGAGATCGTCGAGGGCCTCGTTGGCGGCCTTGAGCGGGTAGCTCGTGACGTGAGTGCGGACGGGGACCTGCGGGGCGAGCGCCAGAAATTCCTGCGCGTCACGGCGGGTCAGGTTGGCGACTGAGCGCACGGTCCGCTCGTGCCAGAGGAGCTCGTAGTCGAACGCGGGGATCGTGCTCATGTAGATCCCTCCGCAGACGACGGTTCCGCCCGGTTTCAGTGCCGCCAGCGCCGCGGGGACGAGCGAGCCGTCGGGAGCGAAGATGATCGCGGCATCGAGGCTTTCGGGGGGTGTCTCGTCTGAGCCCCCGGCCCAGACGGCACCGAGCTCGCGGGCAAAGGCCTGAGCCGACTCGTCTCCGGCGCGGGTGAAGGCAAACACCTTTCGGCCCTGCCAGCGGGCGACCTGGCAGAGGATGTGCGCGGCGGCACCAAAGCCGTAGAACCCAACTCGTTCGCCATCGCCGCACATGCGCAATGACCGGTAGCCGATCAGCCCGGCGCACAGCAGCGGTGCTGCTTGCAGGTCTGGGTAGCCGTCCGGGATCGGGAAGCAGAACCGCTCGTCAGCGACGCAGTACTCGGCCATGCCACCGCTGCGGTCGCGCCCAGTGAACTGGGCGAGCGCGCACAGGTTCTCTCGGCCGCTGAGGCAAAACTCGCATTCCCCGCAGGTGAAACCGAGCCACGGGACTCCGACTCGGCTACCGTCGGACTCCTTCGTGGCCACGATCTGGTGGCCGAGGACGCGCGGCGGGGACGGGACGGTGACCTCCCCGTCAAGCAGGTGCAGATCGGTCCGACATATCCCGCAGGCATGGACGCGCAGGAGCACCTCGCCGTTACCCGGCTGGGGAATCGGTAGATCGACCATCCTGAGCGGCTGACCGACCGTCTCGAAGACCATCGCGCGCATTGCGGTCACCGTCTCACGGCGATCGGACCGCTCGGATTAGGTGCTCTGTCCCAGGCGGTGAGCTCGGCGAAGACTGCGTCCGCGAGCAGGTCGGCGAGGCCGATGTCGAGTGGGGTCATCCGGAACGAGAACGCGCTAGCCCGGTTGGCTCCCCACGGCAACTCGCCCTCCAGCATGTTTGTGTCTGACTTCCCGATAGAACTCTGCCCCTATTTGTCAACCTAATCCTGAGAGGCTGTTCGGGCCCATTCTCAGGAGGTCTGACCGATGGAGAACGGCAAGCGGCATCGTCGCGCTGACTAAATCAAGCACCCGGCCGGGCGGTCCTTCTCATTCTCCAAGCCACGTCGGTAAGCGGCGGCTTTGGCGTGCGCCTCGTCTTCGGTGTCGTGACGTGAGATGGGGGTGGGGTGATTGTGGAGCTTGACTGCCCAGCCGCCGCCTGGCCAGGGCTCAACCCTTACCTGGGCTGCAGGCGAGGTTCTCAGCTCGACGAGGGTCTCTCCATTTTGTGTGCCCGCTGAAACTCGGCGGCGAGGTCACGGTCTTGCTGGCGGTAGCGCTCGAACAGCTCCACCCAGCGCTGGCGAGACTCGGCCCGCTCGGTCACCTGGCTGCGCCAGGTCTCATACACCTGCTCGGGGATCTGAAACGGCTCGTAGGGCCATTCCAGCAGGCCCCGGGCGATTCCGGCGTACTCCGCGGTCCGACCGCCGCGCCGTGGGAGCGGTGGTCGTCGTGGATCGGGGTGCCGATGCCGATGTGGGAGTGCATCAGGATGATCGTGGGCCGCTCGGTCTCCTCGGCGTGCCTGGGCCAGCGCGACGTCGATGGCCGAGAAGTCGTCGACGTCGAACAGGCGCACCACGTGCCAGCCGTAGGCCAGATAACGGGTGGCGACGTCCTCGGTGAAGGTCCAGGAGGTCGGACCGTCGAGGCTGACGCGGTTGTTGTCGTAGAGCAGGGTCAGCATGCCGAGACCGAGATGACCGGCCAGCGAGCAGGCCTCTCCGGAGATGCCCTCCATCAGGTCGCCGTCCCCGCACTCGGCGAACACCCGATGGTCGACGACGTCCAGGCCATCGCGGTTGAACCGTTGGGCGAGCAGCCGCTCGGCGATCGCCATCCCCACCGCGTTGGCGACGCCCTGCCCCAACGGTCCGGTCGTGACCTCGATGCCGGGCAGCAGCCCGCGCTCGGGGTGACCGGCGCAGCGCGAGCCGAGCTGGCGAACGGAGCGGATGTCGTCCAGGGTGGTGTCGTAGCCGGGGAGGTGCAGCCCCGTAGAGCGCCATCGAGGCGTGGCCGCCGGAGTGCCCGAAACGATCGCGGTCCACCCAGGCGGGGTCCGCCGGGTCGTGGCGCAGGTGACGGGTATAGAGCCGGTAGATGACGGGGGCCATGTCCAGGGGGCGCCCGGGTGCCCGGATACCGCCCGGTCGATCGCGTCGATGGCCAGGAAGCGCAGCGCGTTGACCGCCGGGTCGTAGATGTCAGGCGGGATCACCGCTCCCCGGTCATGACTGGTGGGTACACCCTTTTCGGTGATGCTCATAGAAGCCTCCTCGGTGGGGCTACGGGGTTGATGACGTCTGCCGGCCTCGAAGCTCGCGGTATCGGCTGACCAGGGCTGCGGTGGAGGGGTCCTGGCCGCTCAGGTCGGGCGCGTCGGCTTCGATCAGGGCGGGGGCCAGGCGCTGGGCCATGGCCTTCCCAGCTCGACGCCCACTGATCGAAGGAGTCGATCCCCTAGATGCCCCCTTCGGTGAACACGGTGTGCTCGTAGAGGGCGACAAGCTGGCCGAGCACCGAGGGAGTCAGCTTGGGCGCCAGGATGGTCGAGCTCGGCCGCTTACCCGGCATCACCTTGTGGGCCACCAGTGCGGGAGGCGTACCCTCGGCGGCGATCTCCTCGGCGGTCCGTCCGAACGCCAGCGCGGCGCTCTGGGCAAAGCAGTTGGCCATCAGCAGGTCGTGCTGGTCACCGATCTCCCGGGTGGGGGAGCCGAAGGCGATGAAGTCCGCTGGGATCAGCTTGGTCCCCTGGTGAATCAGCTGGTAGAAGGCGTGCTGTCCGTTGGTGCCCGGCTCGCCCCAGAACACCTCACCCGTCTGGGTTTCGACGCCGGTGCCGTCTCGGCGGACCGACTTGCCGTTGGACTCCATCGTGAGCTGCTGCAGGTAGGCGGGAAAGCGCGCCAGACGCTCGGAATACGGCAGCACGGCATGGGTCTGAGCTCCGAAGAAGTTGTCATACCAGACGTTCAGCAGGCCCTGGATCACCGGCAGGTTGGCCTCCATGGCGGTCGTGGCGAAGTGCTCGTCGACGGTTCGAAACCCGGCGAGCATCTCCGCGAAGGCCTGTCGGCCGATCGCGACCATCAGCGAGAAGCCGATCGCGGAGTCATAGGAGTAGCGACCACCCACCCAGTCCCACAGGACGAGCATGTTCGCGGGTCGATGCCGAACTCAGCCACTGCCTCGGTGTTGGTGGACACCGCGATGAAGTGCCTGGCCACCGCGTCCTGTCCGGCGTCCATCCCGTGAAGCAGCCAGTCGCGGGCGGCGGCGGCGTTGGTGAGCGTCTCAGTGGTGGTGAACGTCTTTGAGCACACCACGAACAGCGTCTCGGCCGGGTCGAGGTCGTGGGTCTTCTCCCACAGGTCGACGGGGTCGACGTTGGAGACAAACCGGCAGGCGATGTCCGGGGCCGCGTAGTCCTTCAGGGCCTCGTAGGCCATCGCCAGACCGAGGTCGGAGCCGCCGATGCCGATGTTCACCACGTGGCGGATTCGTCTCCCGGTGTGCCCGGTCCACCGCCCGTCCCGGATGCGGTCAGACAGCTCGCCCATCTGGGCCAACACGGCCTGCACCTGTGAGACCACGTCATCACCGTCGACCTCGAGTTGGGTGCCGGAAGCCATCCGCAGGGCCACGTGCAGGACCGCCCGGTTCTCCGTGGTGTTGATGTGGCGCCCGGCGAACATCTCGTCACGGTGTTCGGCGAGCTTGGCCCGGCCGGCGAGCGCGAACAGCAGGCGCATCGTGTCCTCGGTGACCCGGTGCTTTGAGTAGTCAAGGAGCAGGTCACCGGCACAGGCAACCATCCGCATGCCCCGCCCGGGGTCCCGCGCGAACAGCTCACGCAGATGGACCTCGGCAACGTGCTCGTGATGGGCGGCCAGCGCGGCCCACTCAGCGCTGGCAGCGATCGACGCTTCAGCAGTCACGAAGCCGCCGCGGTGACGGCAATCGCTTTGGCTTCGATCGAGCCCATCAGGTCCTCCCAGGCGGTCACGAACGACGTTGCCCCTTCGGTCTGCAGCGTGGTGGCCAGCTTCGCCACATCGATCCCGGCCGCCTCGATCTTGGCGATCGTCTGATCGGCGTCGCCGCCGTCGGCGGGCAGCATCTCGCCCACCTGGCCGTGGTCGGCGAACGCCTCCAGGGTCGCCGGCGGGATCGTGTTGATCGTCTCCGGTGCCGCCAGCGCCTCGAGGTAGTAGGTGTCGGGCTTGGCCGGATCCTTGGTGCCGGTGCTGGCGAACAGCAGCCTCTGCGGGCGGGCGCCCTGCGTCTCCAGCGCACGCCAGTCCTGCGAGCCCAGGATCTGGCAGTAGCTGCGGTAGGCCTGCTGGGCGACGGCAATCCCGAGCGTGTCCTTGAGCTCCGCCGGGAGCTTCTCGACGCTGGCTACGTCCCAGCGCGAGACGAAGATTGACGCCACCGACGCCACGTTCAGGTCAAGGCCCGCCGCCTTGCGGCGCTGCAGCCCGCGCTGGTAGTAGGCATCCGCGGCCGCCCGATACTGGGCATCGGAGAACAGCAACGTGACGTTGACCGGGATCCCGGTCAACGTCAGCTCCTCGATCGCCGGCACCCCCTCGGCGGTGCCGGGGATCTTGATGAACAGGTTCGGCGTGGCCGCCTGGCCATGCAGCGCCTTGGCCTGCGCGACCGAGCCTGCGGTGTCGTGCGCGAGACGCGGTGAGACCTCCAGCGACACCCACCCGTCCCTGCCCCCGGTGGTGTCCCAGACCGGCTTGAACAGCGCCGCAGCATTGCGAAGATCCTCGAGCGCCAGCTCGAAGAACTGCGCCTCGGTGTCCAGCCTACTGGTCGCCAGCTCGCGCTCCTGCTCGTCGTAATCGTCGCTTCCCGTTATCGCCTTGTCGAAGATCGACGGATTCGACGTCAGGCCGGTGACTGCGTCCTGCTCGATGTAGCGCTCGAGCTGGCCGCTGGTCAGCAGCCCTCGGGTGATGTTGTCAAGCCACAGGCTTTGGCCGGCCTCGTGAAGCTGCTGAGCTGCGTTCATGGTTTGCTCCCTGGAGAAATTGTCGGTATCAGTAGCCCGTGAACTCTTCGTCTCGGATGTCGTCGCTGTCCACGCCGGTGGCTTTGAGAACCGCCTGCATGCCCTTCACCATCCCGGGCGGGCCGGTGACGTAGTAGATCGGCGAGACGAGCCCGCTGAGATGCCGCGACAGCATGCTCGTGTCGATCCGGCCGGTTTCGCCATCCCAGGGGAGGCTCGACTTGTCCATCTCCCCCATCGTGGGAATGAAGGTGAAGTTCGGGTTCTCCCGCTCCACGGCGCGCATGTCATCGAGGAACGGCGCGTCCTCGGGTCGGCGATTGGCGTAGAAGAAGACGATTCGGTGCGGTAAGTGATCCTTGGCGGCCTGCAGCAGGATGCTGCGAAACGGCGTGACCCCGATTCCACCCGATAGCACCACGGCTGGACGAGCCGCGTTGTGATGAAGTGTCAGCCTCCCAAAGGGACCCTCGATCTTGACCGGACTCCCGATCGGCAGCGTCCGCAAGACTTGCTTGAAGGCGGTGTCGCGCATCCTCGAGGCGACCATGATCGTGTCCTCGAACGGAGCGCTGGCGATCGAAAAGCCCCGCGTGTTGCCCTCGGCATCGGTCCTCGGTGGATCGATCAGATCCATGTCGATGAACTGGCCGGCCTCAAACGTCCATCCCGGAGGCTTGGCAAACCGGAAGGCGTCCCGGCAGCCACCTCCTGTCGGCTCTCCAGTTTCGCCGTGAACACCGACCAAGCAGGCTCTGTCGGTGAAGCTGCTGTTACCTGGGTGGTCATCGTGGCCTTCCGTCGAAAGAAAAGACCTGGGCGGGTGCCGAGGAGGAGTCCATATGTATCTAGCGTCGTCTCGTCTCCGGGTCTTACGGTTGGTGACCCGCCGGCAGCGATGCCTGCCTCGGCCAGGGGCGGCGCAGATGGCGTCCTCGGTGCGGGCCAGGACCCGCGACACACCAAGCAACCGTTCGCACTCAAACTTGGACCGGCTCGGGGATCTTGGGAAGCGAGCAGTCCCTGCATGAGCGCTTTCAGCCGATGAGCGGCCCAGGGAGCTCGCGAAGCTTGCGTTGCGGGCTTGCCTGCGACGCGTCGAATGTCGTCTCGATCGGGATCACGTGCTCGTCCTGGGGCATCACGTCGAAGGCATCGCCCACCTGGCTCGAGAGATACGGAGCGAGGTAGCGTCCGGCGAGCTTGTCCGGCGGCCACCACAAGGCTTCTCCGGAGATCGTCGAGTCGTCGCCGGCTCCGCCGCTGATGTCGGCGCGGAGGT
>JAABUX010000493.1_pt1 | contig 67855 bp, 66 predicted proteins | sample 5561851 | NCBI WGS metagenome assembly JAABUX01 (sample SAMN10711883, study PRJNA513361) | rock metagenome | isolation source: Antarctica rocks | place: Antarctica: Victoria Land, Richard Nunatak red sandstone | collected 2016-01-03
CGTCCCGCAACTCGGCAAGCGAGAACCCCTCCAGCGATGCTGCATCCGGCAACGACATGCCGGCTGTGAATCACACCACAATCCCCAGCGCAACCACCTCGCCCGGGAATCTGCCCCGGTTACTCCAGGGCAGAGCCATGGCCTTGCATCTCGCCTTGGGCGGTCATCACACAGGACCACTTGTCTCACTCCGCCAAGTGCATTTCCCGCGCCGGCGTGGGGACTCTCGTGCGGCGTCCGACCCGAGACCACGCCGCATACAGTGCGGGAACGAAGCATAGGGTCAGCACGGTGGCGCTGACGAGGCCGCCCATGATCGCGATCGCCATTGGCCCCCAGAACACCGAGAACGCCAGCGGGATCAGCCCCAGGATCGCCGCCGCGGCCGTCAGCACGATCGGGCGGGAGCGGCGGACGGTGGCGTCGACGATCGCATCGGCGGCCGCTACCCCGGCGCGGATGTCCTGCTCGATCTGATCCACCAGGATGACGCTGTTCCGCATGATGATCCCGGCCAGCGCGATGAAGCCGAGCGTCGCCACGAACCCGAACGGCGCGCCGGTCAGCAGCAGCGCCGCCGTCACGCCGATCAGCCCCAGCGGTGCCGTCAGCAGCACCATCGCCACTCGGCTGAACGACTGCATCTGCACCATCAGCAGCGCCAGCATCACCGCAACCATCAGCGGCATCACCTTGTTGATGCTGGCCGAGCCCTTCGCGCTTTCCTCCACCGCCCCCGCCGTCTCGATCCGATAGCCCAGCGGCAGCGCGGCCTTGATCCCGTCGAGCGCCGGCAGCACTTCGGCTGTCGCCACGGGGGCTTGGATGCCCGGGGTCGTGTCGCCGCGGACCAGCAGCATCGGCGTACGGTTGCGGCGCCATACCACCGGCTGTTCCAAATCCCAGCCGATATGGGCGATCAGCGCCAGCGGTACGGCACGGCCGGCGGCGGGAACCGTCACGTCGCCCAACCCGCCGATATCCTGCCGCTCGGCCGGAATGGCGCGGGCGATCACCGGAATGAGGTCGGTGCCCTCACGGTACTGCGTAACGGTCGCGCCCTGCTGCAGGGTCTGCAGCGTGTTCGCCACATCCTCGCTCGTCAGTCCGAGCAGGCGCGCCTTGTCCTGGTCGACCGCGATCGTCGCCGTCTTGCCCATCGCGCCCCAGCTGTCGCTGACGTTGCGGATGTGCGGCGAGCCTTCCATCGCCGTCCGGACCTGCCCGGCGATCCGGCGCAGCTCCATCGGATCGGGGCCGATGACCCGGAATTGCACCGGGTAGCCGACCGGTGGTCCCAGTTCCAGCCGCGACGGCCGCAGCCGCACGTCGGCGAAGTCGCCCGTGGGGCCTTCCTCGGTCACCGCCGTGAGGGTCTGCAGCAGGGCCTCGCGGTCGGCGATGGATTTCGTGTTGATGACGAACTGGGCGTAGTTCGGCTGGTCCAGCTCCGGCGCGAAGGCCAGGAAGAAGCGGGGCGTGCCGGTGCCGGTGTAGGCGACGCTGGACTCGATGCCGGGCTGGCGGCGCAGAAGCTGCTCCATCCGGTCCACGGCAGCGGCGGTGCTGGCGAAGCTGGCGCCCTCCGGCAGCCGCATGTCGATCAGGATTTCCAGCCGGTCGGACGCTGGAAAGAACTGGTTGGGCACGCGGGTAAAGCCGGCCACCGAGACCGCGAAGGCCACGAGCGTCAGCCCGATCACCGTCCAACGCCGCCGCACGCACCACGCCACGACCCGGCGGAACTGCCGGTAGGCGCGGCTGTCATACACATCGTGGTGGACCGCGTGCGGCTTCGGCGCCGGCAGCAGCGCCGCGCCGAGGAACGGCACGAAGAACACCGCCACCAGCCAGCTCAGCACCAGCGCCATGCCGACGACGCGGAAGATGTCCTGGGTGTATTCGCCGGTGCTGGAGTTCGCCAGCCCCACCGGCAGATAGCCGGCCGCGGTGACCAGCGTGCCCGTCAGCATCGGGAAAGCGGTCGAGGTGTAGGCGAAGCTGCCGGCGCGGAACCTATCCCAGCCCTGTTCCAGCTTCACCGTCATCGTCTCGACGGCGATGATCGCGTCGTCGACCAGCAGGCCGAGCGCGATCACCATGGCGCCGAGGGAAATTCGCTGCAGGTCGATGCCGAGCAGCTTCATGCCCACGAACACCCCCGCCAGCACGAGCGGCACGCTGATGGCGACCACGATCCCGGTGCGCCAGCCGAGGCTGACGAAGCTGACCAGCAGCACGATGCCGAGCGCCTCCAGGAAGCTCTCCTGGAAATCGGCGATGTCGGCGGCGACCACCTTCGACTGGTCGTTCAGCGACGCGACCTGCACCCCTAGCGGCAGCCCCGGTTCGATCTCCGCCAGCCGCGCGGCGACCCGCTTGCCGAGATCGAGGATGTTGCCGCCCTCCGCCATGCTGATGCCGAGCCCCAGCGCCGGTCGTCCGTCGACGCGCATCGTGGAGGTCGGCGGGTCGGCCACGGTGCGGCCGATGGCGGCGAAATCGCCGAGCCGCAGCAGGTGGCCATGTGCCTGCACCGGGAGGCCGGCGAGCGCCGCGGGGCCGTCAAGGGCGGGGCGGGTACGGACACGGATGCGGTCCTGCGCGGTGTCCACGAAGCCGCTCGCGACCACGCTGTTTTCCTGGCGGATGGCGGCGAACACGTCCGGCAAGGTCAACCCGAGTTCGGCCAGCTTGCGGTAGGACACCTCGACGGTGATCTGCTCGTTCTGCTGGCCGAGCAGGATGACCTTGCCGATGCCGGGCACGTCGACCAGTTTCTCGCGGATATCCTCGGCGACGTGCTTCAGCTCGGGCAGGCTGAACCCGTCGCCGGTCAGGGCGTACACGATCGAGTAGGTGTCGCCGAACTCGTCGTTGAAATACGGGCCCTGCACGCCGGCCGGGAACGTGCCGGCGATGTCCCCGATCTTCTTGCGGGCCTGATACCACAGTCCGGGCACCTGCTTGGCGGGCGTGTCGTCCCGCAGCGACACCGTCACGACGGCGTGGCCCGGCTGCGTCTGGCTCTGGGTGTAGTCGAGGTGCGGGAGGTCCTCCAGCTTGCGTTCGATGCGGTCGGTCACCTCGCGCGCCATCTCGTTGGGCGATGCGCCGGGCCAGTCCACCACGACGACCATCTGCTTGATGGTGAACGCCGGGTCTTCGGCACGGCCGAGCGACAGGACGGCGTAGAGTCCGGACGCGGCGAGCGCAAGCATCGCGAACAGGGTCAGCGCCTTGTGCTGCAGCGCCCAGGCGGAGAGGTTTCCTCTCATCTCGTGGCTCCGGCCCAGGCGGTCAGCGCCATGCCGGGCGCGATGTGGTGAAGACCCGCGGTGACGACCTGCTCGCCCGCTGTTAGCCCCGCGCCGATCAGCACGCTGCCGTCGCTCCCGTAGCCGGCAACCTCGACTGGACGCAGCGCGGCCTGATGGCTTGCCGGGTCGAGCACCCAGACGGCGGGTTGGCCCTGGGTGTCCGTCAACGCCGCCGCCGGGAGAACGGCCAATGGATCGCCCGCGTGGCCGAAGGTGACGATGGCGGTCATACCCAGCGCCAGCATGTTCGGCGGTGCGTCCAGGACCGTAACCTTCACGGCGAAGGTGCGGCTGGACGGATCGGCCAGCGCGCCCACCTCCCGCACGCGGCCGTGGATGACCTGGCCAGGCGTCGCCCACAGCGTCAAGGTGACGTCTTTCGCGCCGCGAACGTCGACCAAGCGGTTCTCAGGGACGTCGACGACGATTTCGGTCTCGTCGGTATGAGCGACTCGCGCCACCGTTTGCCCAGCGGCGACGACCTGGCCGACCTGCACCGGCAGCGCCGTGACGATCCCGTCGGCGTCGGCGGTCAAAGCGCCATAGGACCGCTGGTTGCGCGCAAGCCCCACCTGCCGCACGGCCTGCATCAACCGGGCGTTCGCCATCCGTTGGGCCGCCATGCGTTTATCGTACTCGGACGGCAGGAACGTCGGCGAGGACCGGCCGAGGCCGTCGTACCGCTTCATCTCGGCCTGGGCGTCCTGGGCGTCTGCCATTGCCGCCTGCAACCCAGCCTCCGAGGCTTCCTGGGAGAATTGGAGGTCCGCCGGGTCGAGCGAGGCCAGCGTTTGCCCGGCGCGCACGTGATCGCCGATGTCGACCGGCCGCTTGACGACCTTGCCTGCGACACGAAAGCCGAGATCCGCCTCGGTGCGGGCCTGGACGGTGCCGGAGAAGGTCAACCCGGCTTGGCGTGCCAACATCGTGACGACGGCGACCCGCACCGGCTTGGGCGGCTCTCCCGCAGCACCGAGGAAAACAGCGGAGGCGAGCAAGGCGGAGCGGAGCAGCATGGCGTCACCTCGGAGAGATGCGCCCTTATAAAATAACAACGTTAACTTAACAAGGATTAGTTTACGCTGAAAACCCATGGATCGCGGCGTCCACCAGCGTATCGATCAAGACGTGGTGATCGGACACGATGTGCTCGGGATGGTCGAGAAGCAGGACCACCAGGCCGTGCATGGTGGCCCAGAGCCCCTCGGCCACCAGCGTCGTGTCTCGGCGCGCGAACAGCCCGGCGGCCATGACATCCGCCACGCCCTGTTCCAGCATGTCGAAGGATTGGTCGGCGGCGGCGATGTCCTTGCAGGCTTGGCTCGTGCGCACGGTCGAGAATGTCAGCCGGTACTCGTCCGGCCGGGCGAGGCCGAGATCGATGTAGGCGTGGAGGCCGGCGCGCAACCGCTCCAGGGGTGTGCCCTCCCGCTGCTGGGTCTCGGCGTGCACGGCCAGCAACTCGGTGAACATGATCTCGGCGATGGCTTGCAGGATCGCGTTCTTGTCGGGGAAGTACACATAGAGCGCCGTGGGCGAGACGCCGACCGCCGCCGCGATCCGACGCATGGTGGCTTGCTCGAAGCCCTCCTCCAAGAATAGCCGCTTGGCGGCGTCCAGAATCTCGGCGCGGCGGGATGCGCCTTGGCCACGGGCTTTGCGCGTACGCGCCGGGAGCGTTGCAATGTTCATGACTGAACACTGTTTAGGTAGAATGGAGCGTAAAATCAAACGGCGTTTCTCGGCCGAGGAGCGTTTGTGGTCGTTTCAGGGTCTATCGCTTGTGGACGCTCCACAGCATCAACCATCGTATCGGGAACACCCACACGACGCCGGCGACCAGGAAATACACCGCCTGCACCGCCCAGTGCTGCGGCAGCACGTCGGGCAGCGTGATGGCGGCCGCAACGTAGGCGATGACGAAGGCGATCCCCATCAGGGTGGCGGCGGTGGGTCGGGACATGCAGCCGGGTTAGCGCAACGGCGCACTTGCCGCTATAGCGGCGAAACCCGTTGGAGCGATCTATGGACCTCAAGGACCACATCCGGTCGGTGCCGGACTTCCCGAAGCCCGGCATCCTGTTCTACGACATCTCGACCTTGCTGCGGCACCCGGACGCCTGGCAGGTGGCGATGGGCCGGATGGCGCGGTCCATGCGCCACTACCAGCCCGACCTGTTGGCGGGCGTCGAGTCGCGCGGCTTCCTGCTCGCGGCCCCGCTGGCACTGAAATTGGGCTGCGGTTTCGTGATGCTGCGAAAGCGCGGCAAGCTGCCCGGCGCGGTCATCGGGCACGACTACGCCCTGGAGTATGGCGCCGACCGGATCGAGATACAGGCCGACGCGATCACGCCTGGGCAGCGGGTGGTCGTCGTGGACGACCTGCTGGCGACCGGCGGAACCCTGGCCGCCGGCATCGCCTTGCTGCGGCAGGTCGGCGCCGTCGTGCCTGCGGCCGCGACGTTGATCGAACTGACGTTCTTGAAGGGGCGTGCGAAAATCGACGTGCCGGTCGAGGTGCTGGTCTCCTACGATGAATGACGCAACTCCGCCCTCGATTTGACATCGCGGCCCGTCGCGCTACGACTGACGATCCTTGTCGGTGGTTCTCGCCTTGTCGCTGGTTCTGGGCCGGACATGGAAACAAAGGAGTTCCCGTGATCCAAACCGCGCCGCCGATTGGGCGACGGACTCTGCTCTGCGTAAGCGCTTCGGCCGCCGCAGCGCTTGTTCGGCCCGTCGCGGCGCTGGCACTTCGCCCTGCCGCCCCACCTTTTGCCGAAGGGGCGACGCTTCTCGTTGCCGGGCCGGAGAGTGGCGCGATCGATCGATGGGCACTCCTGCTGGGCCCGGCGCTGGGCCGTGGCTTGCCACCTGGGACCCAAGTGCATACCGAAGCCGTCGGTGGGCCCGACGGCGTGACCGGCGCCAACCAGTTCGAGACACGCACGATACCGGATGGCACGACGGCGCTCCTCCTGCCCGGTTCGGCCGCGCTGGCCTGGCTGGTCGGGGACCCGCGTGCACGGTTTGACGCCGCGCATTGGGTGCCTGGCCTCGCCGGCACGACCCCCGGCGTGCTGGCCAGCCGCATTCCGGTCGCCGCCCTGCTATCCGGAACCTCTCTGCGAGTCGGCGCGGCCGGGCCAGCAGGGCTCGATCTGCCGATCCTGCTCGCCCTCGACATGATGGGCGTGAAGTGGACGCCGGTGTTCGGCCTGAACGACGAGGCCGCCCTGTCCGACGCGTTGGCGCGCGGAGCGGTCGACGCCGTACCCTTGCGCGGCCGCCGCGTTCCGGGACAAGCGCACGCATTCGCCGCCGCGGGAACACAGCCGATCTTCACCCTTGGCTTGCCGGACGATCGCGGCGCCTGGCAGCGTGACCCGGCGTTTCCGGAGCGACCCACCGCGAGCGAGTTGATGGCCCGGCGTGCCTCCCCGAACGCTGCGCTCGAGACCGCCTTCCGTGCTGCCGCTGCCGCCGCGCAACTGGACGTGGCCCTGGTGCTCCCGCAATTGACACCCGCCGCCATGGTTGCCGTGTGGCGGCATGCTTGCGCGGTGGCGGCCGGCTCGCCCGACGTGCAGACGCAGGCGAGCGCGTTGGGGGTCCGCCCGCTCTCGGCTCCAGCCGCCATCAGCAGCACCGCCGCAATCGCTGCCGACATTTCTGCGCTGCTGGAATTGCGGCGCTGGCTGGCGACCCGGTTGAACTACCGCGCGGCCTGATGTCGGCGTCTGCAGGACGACCAGGGAAATTCGTAAGCCTTCGCTAACTGCAGTCTGCGAAACTGGTGGCTCCGCGGGAGCCCTCGATGATTTGGCTGTTCTTTCCAGACTTCCGCGTGGGCAACCCCTATCAGGATCTCCTCGCCAAAGCGCTTTCCAGCGACGCCGAGGTGCGGGCCGGCACCATCACCGATGCGCTCGAAGCTGTCGCGACCACCCCGACGATCTTCCACGTGCACTGGGAAGACACGCTGTACGCCCACGCCTCAAGCGAGAGCGAAGCCTGCGGCAGCACCGAAGCATTCTTCACCGAGCTTGCGGTATTTCGAGAGCTCGGTGGCCGTCTGGTCTGGACCGTTCACAACGCTGCGCCACACGAGGATCGTTTTCCTGCTCTCTCGGCGCGGGTGCGAAGGGCCCTCGCGGCGGAGGCCGACATCGTGCACGTGCACGGACCTGTCGCGGCTGGTCTCATGCGTCAGGCGGGTGCCACGGATTGTCGTATCCTGGTCGTTCCCCATCCAAATCTGGCGCCCGCCTATCCGAACGACATCGACGACGCGGCTGCACGCCGATATTTTGGACTTCGGCCGGAGGAGACAGTGTTCGCCTTTCTCGGCTCGATGAGGGCCTACAAGGGATTGGGAACACTGCTGCGCGCTTTCGCCGAGGTGCATCGGACGCAGCCGGCAGCGCAGTTGATCCTGGCTGGGCGACAGGTGCGAAACGGGGACGCGCGATTTCTCATGCCTGCACCAGGGGTCCGACTGATCCCGCACTTCGTCGATGACGGGATCGTCCAGTACGTCCTACGTGCGGCGGATTACATGGTGCTGCCGTATCAGCGTATCCTGACGTCCGGCGCCGTCGCATTGGCGCTCGGGTTTGGGCGGCCGGTGATCATACCCGACCTTCCTGCGCTGCTCGAGGTTGTCCAGGCTGGCCGGGAGGCTCTCGTGTTTCAGGCCGGAAACGAGGATGATCTCGTGCGCTGCATGCTCGATGCTTGCACCCACGGCAGACAGGTCCGGAGCGACCTGGGTCGGCAAGCGCGTCACACCGCGGAGTCGGTCACGTTCGAGCATCTCGCCCGTGCGCTGATCGCCGGGCTTGCCTTGGGCGCGCCCTCGTGACGCTCAACCGGTTTGCGCGAGCGGACCTGGTCGAGAGTGCCCTGCCGGGCGGCTGTGGTGCTATGCGGTCGACGGCTATGCCGGGTTCAAGCGGCGGGCAGGCGATCGTGCAGACGCCCCGCACGTCTGGCTGCATGACCATGTGAACCGCGTGTCCGTCGCCGTCGACCTGGCGCAAGCCATTCGCTGCGCGATCCGGCCCTGGGCCGGCCCTGGGCCGGCCCTGGAATGGACCGGGGTGTTCCTCGATGACGGCCGCGTCGAGATGGACACCAACGTCGTCGAGCGCGCTATCCGGCCAAATGCCCTGAGTTGCGCAGCCTGCTGCCGTGGAACTGGCGTGCAAACAGCGAGGCCAACCTGCCTGCGACGGCCTGACCTACGACCGTCAGCGTTCAACACAGACCCGCATCTGGGTTTCTAAAGGCATCATGCCTTCGGCGGAGTTTGAGGCAGAGCCTCGACCTACCACTTGTCGCTTCGTGCCCTCCGCGCTCGCACAGGGCCGCCGAACCTATCCGACGCGAACCCGCTGGCAAGCGGTTGCGACATCGTTTAGATTTGGCGGTGCGGAAAGGCCTCCCCGATGATGTCCTACGTCGATCACACCCCACCCCTCGGCGCTGCCCGCGTCGGCGCGGAGTTGCGCGCTGCCCGTGAGCGGCTGGGGTGGTCGTTGCCCGACCTCGCGCAGAATCTCCGGATTCGCGCGCCTTACCTTGAGGCGATCGAGGAGGGCCGTGTCGCCGATCTGCCCGGCAACGCCTACGCGGTCGGGTTCGTCCGCGCCTACGCCGCCACGCTCGGCCTCGATCCGGACGAGGTGTCTCGCCGGTTCCGGGCGGAGGCGCAGGGGGTCGATCGCAAGATCAAGCTGACCTTTCCCGCGCCCGTGCCGGATCGCGGCATGCCGGCCGGCGCCGTCGTGCTGCTGGGCCTGTTGATCGCGGTCATCGCCTACGCCGGGTGGTACCGCTACACCGGCGAGCGGGAGCCGGCCCAAATCGTGGCCGAGGTGTTGGAGCGGCTGGCCCTGCTGACGACGCCCGCGGTGACGACGCCCGAGCCGCCGGTGGTCGCCGCTCCCGTGCCAGACATCGCAGCGCCCGTGTCCGTCGCGCCGCCGCCTGCGCCGGACGCGCGCGTCGTGCTGCGGTCCAGGGCCGATAGCTGGATGCAGGTGCGCGAGAAGCAGGGCGCGGTCCTGTTCAACCGCGTGCTGCGCGTCGGCGAGACCTGGGCCGTGCCTGCCAGGCCGAACCTGCTGCTGACGACCGGCAACGCGGGCGGCACGGAACTGGTCGTGGATGGGGTCACGGCACCCTCGCTGGGGGCGGCCGGCGCGATCCGGCGCGACATCCCGCTGGACCCGGAGCGGATCATGGCGAGCCGTCCGGCCGCGCCCATCTCGACGCCGCGCCCGCAAGCGCAGTAGAACGACGCCGCGTTTCGGAGCAGCTTCCATGATGTATCGCGAATACCAGCAGATCAGCCGCCGCAAATCGCGCCAAATCCATGTCGGGCGGGTGCCAGTGGGCGGCGATGCGCCGATCACGGTGCAGACCATGACCAACACGCTGACCACCGACGTGGCCGGCACGGTGGCGCAAATCCGCCGGTCGGAGAAGGCGGGCGTGGACATCGTGCGCGTGTCCTGCCCCGACCAGGAGAGCGCGCTGGCGCTGAAGGAGATCGTCGCCCAGGTCGACGTGCCGATCGTCGCCGACATCCATTTTCACTACAAGCGCGCTATCGAGGCGGCCGAGAGCGGGGCCGCCTGCCTGCGCATTAATCCCGGCAACATCGGCAGCGCGGAGCGGGTGCGCGAGGTGATCCGCGCGGCCAAGGACCACGGCTGCTCCATGCGCATCGGCGTCAACGCCGGCAGCCTGGAGCGGCATCTGCTGGAGAAATACGGCGAGCCCAACCCCGATGCGCTGGTCGAGAGCGCGCTGGAGCACGCCAAAATCCTGCAGGACAACGACTTCCACGAGTTCAAGATCAGCGTGAAGGCGTCCGACGTGTTCCTTGCGGTCGCAGCCTACACGCAGCTCGCCGAGGTTTGCGACCACCCGCTGCACATCGGCATCACCGAGGCGGGCAGCAAGCGCGCCGGCACCGTGAAGTCGTCCATCGGCCTCGGCAGCCTGCTCTGGGCGGGCATCGGCGACACCATGCGCGTATCGCTGTCGGCCGAGCCGGAGGAGGAGGTGTTCGTCGGCTGGGACATCCTGAAGTCGCTCGGCGTGCGGCACCGCGGGGTCAAGATCATCTCGTGCCCGAGCTGCGCGCGGCAGGGCTTCAACGTGATCCAGACGGTGCAGACTCTGGAGGAGCGGCTGGCGCACATCGAGACGCCGATCACGCTCTCGATCATCGGCTGCGTAGTCAACGGCCCCGGCGAGGCGCTGATGACCGACCTCGGCGTCACCGGCGGCGGCGACGGCAAGCACATGGTGTACGCCGCGGGGAAGACCGACCACCGCATGGCGGGCGAGGGCATGGTGGACCACATCGTCGACCTGGTGGAGCGCAAGGTGGCCGAGTTGCAGCGTCAGCCCAAGGTCGCCGCTGAGTAGCGGCCCCGGGGTCGCGACGGCGGCCCGGTGAAGATCGTCGGGCTGACCGGCGGGATCGGCATGGGCAAGTCGACCGCCGCGGCCGCGTTTGCCCGCGCGCATATCCCCGTGTTCGACGCCGACCGCGCGGTGCACCGGCTGCAAGCCCGCGGCGGAGCTGCAGTGTCCATTATCGGCGCGGCGTTTCCCGGCACGGTCCACGACGGCGCGGTCGATCGCGGCAAGCTGCGCGAGGCGGTCATGCAGGACACCGCCGCCCTCCGCCGGCTGGAGGCCATCCTGCACCCGGCGGTCCGGCGGGAGGAGCAGCGCTTCCTCGCCCGTGCGCGCCGGGCGGGCAAGCGCGCGGCCGTGCTGGACGTCCCGCTGCTGCTGGAGACGGGCGGCGAGCGCCGCGTCGACCTGGTGGTGGTGGTCTCGGCCCCGCGCGCGGTGCAGATGGCGCGGGTGCGGCGGCGTGGACGCATGAGCGAGGGTCAAATAACCGCCATCATCGCCCGGCAAATGCCAGATGTTGAAAAGCGCCGGCGCGCTCATGTCATTATACGCACTGGATTGTCCCGCTTCGCCTCGCTTCGAACCCTGCAACGCCTGATCGTGAGTCTGTTGGCATGACCCGCTCCATCCTGTTCGACACCGAGACCACCGGGCTGGACCCGCTGCTGGGGGACCGGGTCATCGAGGTCGCGGCGATCGAGTTGTTCCGCGATCTGCCGACCGGGCAGCGCTTCCATCGCCTGGTCGATCCGGAGCGCGACGTGCCCGAGGAGGCGAGCCGGGTCCATGGCCTGACCCGCGCCGACCTCGCGGGCAAGCCGCGCTTCGCCGACATCGCGGACGAGTTCCTGGCGTTCATCGGCGACGATCCCCTGATTGCACACAACGCCGGGTTCGACTTCGGCTTCATCGACGCCGAGTTGGCCCGCGTGGGCCGCCCGGCACTCGGCCGCCATCGCATGGTCGACACGCTGGCGATGGCCAAGCAGCGCTTCCCCGGCCTGCCGAACAGCCTCGACGCCCTGTGCCGCCGCTTCGCCGTGGACCTCAGCGAGAGGACCACCCACAATGCCCTGCTCGACTGCCGCCTGCTGGCGGAGGTTTACCTTGAGCTGACCGGGGGACGCCAGCGGGGCCTGTCGCTGCCGGAGGACGAGCAGCGCCTGCCGGCCGTCAGCTACGAGCAGGTGCGGGCCCGCACGCCGCGCCTCGTGGCGGCCAGCCCCGCGGAGCTGGCCGCGCACGCCGCGTTCGTGGCCGGACTGCGGGAGCCGCAATGGCTCGCATGACGCGCCAGGCCAAATTGGCGGCGATGGTGGGCGCCACCATGCTGGTCCTGCTCGTCCTGGCCGTCCTGCTCACCCACCGGGTCGCCGAATCGGTCGATGAGTTCCAGAACCTGAGCGAAAACGCCGACCAGGTCGGCGACTCCGCGCGCGACCTGCTGCAGGCCATGGTCGATGCCGAAACCGGGCAACGCGGCTATCTGCTGACGGGCCAGCCCGCCTATCTCGAACCCTACTGGACCGCCCGGCGACGGGCCGACCGGGATCTCGCCGAGCTCGGCAGCTTGGCCGCCCACCTGGCCTGGCTGCACCCCGACGTCGACACCCTGGCCACCTACGCGGCGCAAAAATTGGCCGAGCTGGACCAGACCGTCGGCCTGGCGAGCAACGGCAATCGCGACGCCGCTTTGGCGATCGTCAACGGCAATGTGGGCAAGGCCACCATGGACGCGGCGCGAGAGGTGGTCGCGCGGGTGACGGCGCGCGCCGAGGCCGAGCGTGCGGGGCGCATGGGCCAGGCGAAGGAGCGGGAGCGCGCGGCGAACCTCGGCGCGCTTGCGGCAGCCGCCGGCGGCATCCTGCTGCTGGGCACGGCGACCTTGTCGTTGCTGCTCGTCCAGGCCCGCCTCGCGCGAGCCCACGCGCGGGAGAGGCTGCAACTCGATCGTTGGCAGGGGACGGTGGAGAACCTTCGCGACGGGATCGCGGTGTTCGACGCACAGGACCGGCTGCTGCTGTGGAACCAGCGCCTGGCGCCGATCTCCGGCCTGCCGCCCGGCTTGCTGCATCCCGGCACGCCGTGGGCGAGCGTGGTCGCGGCCGGGTCCGAGTGGCAGCCGCCTTTGTCGGGCGAACGCCCGCCGCCTGGTGGGGACAGCCTGGTGGGTGAGGCCCGGCATGACGGACGAGTGCTGGAGATTTGGCGCAGCGCGCTGCCCGAGGGCGGTCAGATGCTGGCGGTTGCCGACATCACCCGCCGCGCGCAGGCGGAGGCGATCGCCCAGCAGGCGCAGAAGATGGAGACCCTGGGCCAGCTCACCGGTGGCGTCGCGCACGATTTCAACAACCTGCTGCAGGTGATCTCCGCCAACCTCGAACTGCTCGCCGGCCGGCTGAACGGCGACGAGTGGATGCGCATGCGGGTGGCGGCCGCGATGGAAGGGGTGAGCCGCGGCGCCCGCCTGACCCGGCACCTGCTCGCCTTCGCCCGGCGTCAGCCCCTGACGCCCGAGGCGATCGATCCGGCGCGCCTGCTGTCGGGGCTGGACGAGATTTTACGCCGCACGCTGGGCAGCCGCATCGAGCTGGAACTGGTGGTCGCAGGCGGGCTGTGGACTCTCCAGGCCGATGCCCAGCAATTGGAAAGTGCCTTGTTGAACCTGGCAATCAACGCGCGCGACGCGATGACGGAGTGCGGCCAGACCGGTAACGGCAAGCTGACGATCGAGGCGCGCAACGCCGATCTCGACGACGCGTACGCCGCCGCCAACGCCGAGGTCGCCCGCGGACAGTACGTCGTGATTGCCGTGACCGACACCGGCTGTGGCATGAACGCGGCGCAGATCGCCTGCGCGATCGAGCCGTTCTACACCACCAAGCCCGAGGGGCAGGGCACCGGTCTCGGCCTGTCGATGGTGTACGGCTTCGCCAAGCAGTCGGGCGGCCATTTCAAGCTGTATAGCGAGCCGGGCCACGGCACCACCGCGCGCCTGTATATTCCGCGCACGATCGCCGAGCCGGACATCCGTCCAGCCACCCAGGCCAAGGCCGCGCGCGCCCAGGGCGAGGTCGTACTGGTGGTGGAGGACGAGCCCAGCGTGCGCGGTTCGGCCGTCCAGACCTTGCGCGGGCTAGGCTACGTCGTGCACGAGACCGCGGACGCATCGGCCGCGATGCAAATGCTGGAACAAGGCCTGCGTCCCGCCCTGATCTTCACCGACGTGATGATGCCCGGCCCGCTCACCTCGCGGCAGATGGTGGCGCGGGCGCGGGCCATGGCGCCCGGCGTGGCGGTGGTGTTCACGTCGGGCTACACGGAGAATTCCATCGTGCACAACGGGCAGCTCGACCCTGGCGTGCATCTGGTCAGCAAGCCATGGCGCATCGACGACCTGGCGCGCCGGCTGCGCAGCGCGTTGCATGAGGCTGCACTGGTCCGGCAGTATCCGGCGGCGGAGCCCGTCCGCCTCCGTGTACTGCTGGTGGAGGACGAGGCGCTGGTGCGGATGACCACGGCCGAGATGCTGGCCGAATTGGGCCACGAGGTTCTCGAAGCGGCGACCGCCGAGGAGGCGCTGGACCAGCTCGACGCCGCCGTGGATCTCGTGATCACCGATATCGGCTTGCCTGGGGCGGACGGCCTGACTCTGGCCGCCACCGCCCGGCAACGCACACCCACGCTTCCGGTGATCGTCGCCACCGGCCGGATGCCACCGCGTGACACCGAAGGCCTGGTGTGGTTGGCCAAGCCCTACGACGACCAGACGCTGCAGGCGGCGCTGACCGAAGCGGCCGACTTGAATTGCTTGCCTAGACGATAGCCGGAGTCGCCGCGTCCGGCTGCGCGCGGCGCGCTTGCCATAGCGCCACGAAGTCGATCGGCTGCAGCAACACTGGCGGGAAGCCGCCATCGCGGGTTACGTCGGCCAGGATGTTGCGCGCATACGGGAACAGCAGCCGCGGGCACTCGATCAGTAGGACGGGTTCGATGGAGTTCTCGGGAATGCCCGTCAAGGTGAAGATGCCGGCGTAGGACAGCTCGGCGATGAACACGGGACGAGCGGCGCCAGCGCCGTTTTGGCCCTCGGCGGCCGGCGTCTCGGTCGCCTCCGCGCGCACCACCAGCACGACCTCGAACACGCTCTGGCCGTCCTGGATGCGGCGCGCCTGGACGTCGAGGTTGATCTGCACGTTGGGCTGGCTGCGCAGGGTGGAGAAGATTTCCGGTGCGCCCGGCACCTCGAACGAGAGGTCCTTGACGAACTGGATATTGACCACGAGCGGCGGGGTTTGCTGCCCGGCGGCGGGGTCCCCCTGCGGGGCGGGCGACGTCTCGGACATGGCGGTCTCCTGGTTGCTCCCGCCGGGACGGGTGTGATGACGGCGCGGGTAGCACGGGAAGGCTGCGTCTCGCCAGGGGTCAGCCGGGTGTTAGGGACGCCAGACGATCTCGGCCGGCGCGGGGGCGGTCGGGTCGGCGCGAATCCACTCGCCATTGCCGACGCTGATCCCGGTGAAGGCGAGGATGAACCCCCAGTGGCTGATGACCAGCGTGTCCTGCCAGTCGGGCTGGGCCGCCATCTCGGCGCGGAACCGGGCGGCGCGGTCGATCACGTGCGCTTCCGGCTCGTGCTGCGTCGGCCACCAGACGTCGTCGATGGCGGAGAAATCGTGCCCCGGCCAGGCATTCGCGAGATCCTGCACGGGGCTGCCGATGTCGCATTTGAAGGCGTAGCGCTCCCGCACGGCGGCGGTGACCAGCACCGGCAGTCCGAGCGCCCGCGCCACCGGCTCGGCCGTCTGCAGCGCGCGGGTATAGGGCGAGACCACGATCCGCGCGATCCGTTCCGCGGCCAGGGTCCGCGCCGCGTGCTCCGCCTGTTCGTGGCCGAGTGGGGTGAGTTTAGGGTCTTCGATGCCCGGATCACGCCGTGTGGCGCTGAAATGCAGGTTGAACTCGCTTTGGCCGTGACGAAGGAAGATCATGCGGCGGCTTAGCCCGTGAGGCCCCCGATCGCAACGCCGCGTTGCTTGCGGGGGTGCGGCACCCTAAATGAGACAGAGGGACAGACGGAGTCCGCTGTGACCACGATGATCTCGGAAGTTTACGATGCGTTCATGTCAGCCGGCGCCGATGAGTTGCGTTCACGCAAGGCTGCAGAAGCCGTGGCGCAGGCGGACCTGAAATTTGCGGCGGTTGACTTGAAATTGGCGTCCATTTCCGGCGAACTCGTGTTGCAGCGCTGGATGCTGGGCGTCGTCCTCGCGCTCCTGTTCGCCATCGTCGTCAAGCTGTTCGTACGTTGACGCCTGTTCAAACCACGGCGCCTCGATCCTCGATTGCACTTCGTAGCGCCAAAGGAGCCTCCCATGGGTAGCGGCGGATTTCCACTCGACCTCGTGCTGTTCGGCATGATCGCGGCGTTCCTGGTGCTCCGGCTTCGCAGCATCCTGGGCCGGCGCGACGGGCTCGAGCCGTCCCAGCCCAATGCCCGACCGGGCGCGCGCGCGGCCGGGCCGATCATCGACGCCAAGGTGGAACCGGCCACTATCGCCATCCGTCCCACCCCGGACACGGCTAGCCCGGCGGGCCAGGCCCTGGCCAGGATGCGGCAGGTGGACCGGGATTTCGACCCGCAGCACTTCCTGACCGGCGCCGAAGCGGCGTTCCGCCTGATCGTGACCGAGTTCGCCGCCGGCCATCGCGACGCCTTGCGTCCGCTGCTGTCGGACGAGACCTACGCCGCGTTTGAAGGCGTGATTACCGCCCGGGAGACGGCCGGCGAGGTGCAGACCACCGAAATCCGCAGCCTGCACGAGCTCGCCATCCAGGACGCGTCGCTGCGCGGGACGGTCGGCGACATCACGGTGCTGTTCGTGTCCGACCAGGTGAGCCAATTGGTCGACCGCGAGGGCAAATACGTGTCCGGCACCGACGCCGTGACCGAGTTGCGTGACCTCTGGACGTTCGAGCGCGACCTGTCCGGCAGCGACCCGGCGTGGCGGCTGACGCAGGCGCGCTCTGCCTGACGTCGCTGGGTGAGACGGCGCGCCACTCGCTTCACTGCGGCGATTGCCTCGAAATCCTGGGCGGAATGGAGCCGGCGTCGGTCGATGTCGTGATCACCTCGCCGCCGTATAACCTCGGCATCGGTTATCGGCAGTACCACGACAGCCGGGCCGAAGCGGACTATCTCGACTGGATGGTCGAGGTGGCGCGGGCGCTGCGCCGGGTCATGCGGCCGGAGGGGTCGTTCTTCCTCAACATCGCCGGCTCGTCGACCCAGCCCTGGCTGCCGTTCGAATTGATCGTGCGGCTGCGGCCGGTGTTCGCGTTGCAGAACCACATCGTCTGGGTGAAGTCGATCGCGACCGGGGACGACAGCGTGGGACACTACAAGCCCGTGCCCGGCCCCCGCTTCCTGCACCGCAACCACGAGCACCTGTTCCACCTGACGCTGTCCGGCGACGTCCGGCTGGACCGGCTGGCCGTAGGCGTGCCGTTCAAGGACAAGTCCAACATCGCCCGGCGCGGCCACGCACAGGATTTGCGCTGCCGGGGCGACACCTGGTTCGTGCCCTATGCCACCGTGCAGGACAGGGCGCAGAAGTTTCACCATCCCGGCACGTTCCCGGTCGAACTACCCCGCTGGTGCATCCGCCTGCACGGCCAACCCGGCACGGTCGTGCTGGATCCGTTCGCCGGCGCCGGCACGACCCTGCTGGCGGCCGAGGCGGAAGGCGCGCGGGGGATCGGGATCGAGATCGACCCGGCCTACGTCGAAACCGCCCGCCTCCGCCTGGCGGCCGCAGGCGTGACGGTCCGCATGGACGCGGCCCCGCCGGACGCCTAACCTTCGCGGCATGCAGCCCCGCGTCGCCCTGTTCGTCACCTGCCTGGTCGATCTGCACCGCCCCACCGTCGGCTTCGCCGCCATCCGGCTGCTCGAGACGGCGGGGTGCCAGGTGGAGGTGCCGCGGCGGCAGACCTGCTGCGGGCAGCCAGCGTACAACTCCGGGGACAGGGCGACGGCGCGCGACATCGCCCGGCAGATCATCGACGCGTTCGCCGGCTACGACTACGTGGTCGCCCCGTCCGGCTCCTGCGCAGGGATGATCAAGCACCATCTGCCGCACCTGTTCGACGACGACCCGAACACGCGGGCGAAGGCCGACGAACTCGCCGCCCGCACCCATGAGCTGATCGGCTTCCTGGCCGACATCATGCACGTGCCGGGCGTCGATGCGTCCTACGCCGGCGCCGTTACCTATCACGATAGCTGCTCCGGCCTGCGTGAGATGGGGCTGAAGGACCAGCCGCGCCGCCTGCTGGCATCCGTCGCCCGGCTGACGTTGACGGAGATGGCCGACCCCGAAATATGCTGCGGCTTCGGCGGCACGTTCTGCGTCAAATATCCCGAAATCTCGACCCGTATGGTGTCGGACAAAGCCCGGGACGTCACGGCCACCGGCGCCGGCACGCTGCTGGCGGGGGATCTCGGCTGCCTGCTGAACATGGCTGGACGGCTGCACCGCGAGGGCAGCCCGGTCGCGGTGCGCCACGTGGCGGAGGTCCTGGCCGGGATGACGGACGACGTCCCGCCGATCGGCGCACCGCGTGCCGCTTGATTTGACCTCGAAAACGCGCGATCCCCGCTCGATGCTGCTGCTCATTCCCGGTCCGGTCTCGACCCACCCGTCCGTGCGCGCCGCCGCCGCGCAGGACTTCGCGCCCTGGGACGACGATTTCCGCCCGCTGAACGAGGCGGTGCGGTCTCGCCTGCTCGCCATCGCCGGTGTCGAGGCCACGACCCATGCCACGCTGCCGCTGCAAGGTTGCGGTCATTTCGCGATCGAGGCGGCCGTTCGCACCTTCGTCCCGGACGGGGGCAAGGTGCTCATTCCCATGACCGGTCAGTATGCCGATCGCGCGGCGCGGCTGGCGCGCGAGGCCGGGGCGGATGTGATCGGGCTGCCCGTGCCGGACGACGCCAAGGCCGATCCCGCAGCGCTGGCCGCCACCTTGGCCGCCGAACCGGCGATCGGCCACGTCCTGCTGGTCTACAGCGAGACATCGACCGGCATCGTCCACGACGTGCCGGCGCTGGCCGAGGCCGCCGGCCGCGCGGGACGCCGCGTGATCGTCGACGCGGTGTCGGCGTTCGGCGCGCTCCCGCTCGACCTGTCCGCGCTGCCGATGGTCGACGCGGCGGTGTTCACGGCCAACAAATGCCTCGAAGGGCTGCCGGGGTTGGCGTTCGTCATCGCCCCGATCGAGCGGCTGGCCGCCTGCCAGGGTCGCGCCCGCAGCTGGTCGTTCGACCTCGCCTCGATCTACCAGCACGCGCTGGATGTCGGCTTCGGCAGCTTTCGCTTCACCCCGCCCGCCCAGATTCTGGCGGCCCTCAGCGTCGCCCTGGACCGGTTCGACGCCGAGGGCGGCCAGGCGCCCCGGCTGGCACGGTACGCCGCGAACAGGGACACAATCATGGACGGACTGCGCGACCTCGGGCTGACGCCCATGCTGCCCCGCGCCCTGCAAGGCCCGATCGTCGTCAACGTCCACGCGCCGCCCGATCCGGCCTGGCGCTTGCAAGCTTTCGTCGACGCGCTCAAGCGGCGTGGCGTCCTGATCAGCAACTTCTACAACACGGCCGCCCCCAGCTTCCGCGTCGGCTGCATCGGCGTCGTCATGCCCGACGACATGGCGCGCGCCGTCGCCGCCATGGGCGAGGCGCTGGACGAGCTGGGCCTGCACACAAGGCGGGTCGCCTGATGCTTTCGGATTTGGAGATCGCCCAAGCCGCCACGCTGCGCCCCATCGCCGACATCGCCGCTGCGGCCGGCATTCCGGCCGAGGCGCTGGAGCCGTACGGCCGCACCAAGGCCAAGATCGGGTTCGACTTCATCCGCTCGCTCGAGGACCGTCCGGACGGCGCGCTCGTGCTGGTCACCGGCATCAGCCCGACGCCGGCCGGCGAGGGCAAGACCACCACCAGCGTCGGCCTGGGCGACGCGCTGAACCGGATCGGGCAGCGCACCATGATCTGCCTGCGGGAGCCGTCGCTCGGTCCCTGCTTCGGGGTCAAAGGCGGGGCAACCGGCGGCGGCTATGCCCAGGTGGTGCCGATGACGGACATCAACCTGCACTTCACCGGCGACTTCCACGCGATCACCGCGGCGAACAACCTGCTGGCGGCCCTGGTCGACAATCACCTGTACTGGGGCAACGCGCTCGGTATCGATCCGCGCCGGGTCACGTGGCGGCGGGCGCTGGACATGAACGACCGTGCGCTCCGCAGCATCGTGAACGGGCTGGGCGGCGTGAACGGCTCGCCGCGCGAGGACGGCTTCGACATCACCGTCGCGTCCGAGGTGATGGCGGTGTTCTGCCTCGCCCGCGACCCGGCCGACCTGCTCGCCCGGCTCGGCCGCATGGTCGTGGCGAACCGGCGCGACGGCAGCGCCGTCACCGCGCGGGACCTGGTCGCCGACGGCGCGATGGCCGCACTCCTGCGCGACGCCCTGCAGCCGAACCTGGTGCAAACCTTGGCCGGGTCTCCCGCGCTGGTGCATGGCGGACCGTTCGCCAATATCGCCCACGGCTGCAACTCCGTCGTCGCGACCCGGCTCGGACTGAAGCTGGCGGACGTGGTGGTGACGGAGGCTGGGTTCGGCGCCGACCTGGGCGGCGAGAAGTTCATGGACATCAAGTGCCGCAGCGCCGGGTTGACGCCGTCCTGCTGCGTCGTGGTCGCCACGGTCCGCGCGCTCAAGATGCACGGCGGCGTCGCCAAGGCCGATTTGGGCCGCGAGGATTTGGCGGCCCTGGCGCGCGGCCTGCCCAACCTCGCGCGGCACGTCGAGAACATGGCCAAGTTCGGGGTGCCGGTCGTGGTCGCGCTGAACCGGTTCACCACCGACACCGCGGCGGAGTTTGCGCAGGTCCGCGACACGATGGCGTCGCAGGACGTCGAGGTCGTGCTGTGCGACCATTGGGCCCAGGGCGCTGCCGGCGCCGAGGATCTCGCCCGGGCGGTGATGGCCCGTGTCGCCGCAAGGCGCGCGCACTTCACTCCGCTGTATCCTAATGCCGCCTCGCTCGCCGACAAGCTGCGGACGATCGCGCGGGAGATCTACCGGGCCGAGGACATCGACGTGTCGCCCCATGCGGCCAAGCGGCTGGCGGCCTTCGAGGCGGCGGGGTTCGGCCATGTGCCGGTGTGCGTGGCCAAGACCCAGTATAGCTTCAGCACCGATCCCAAGCTGATGGGCGCTCCCACCGGGTTCACCTTGCCGGTGCGTGACGTGCGGCTGTCGGCCGGAGCCGGGTTCGTCGTCGCGGTCTGCGGCGATATCATGACGATGCCGGGCCTGCCGCGCCGTCCCGCAGCCGAACGGATCGGGCTGGACGAGACCGGAGCGATCACCGGATTGTTCTGAAGTTCAGCGACGCTCGCGCGGCTCCTGCAACAGCTTTAGCATCTCATCCGGAACCTTCTCGTCCACGACGCCGCTGTATAGTTCCGAGAGCGCCTGGTGAAGCCACTGGTCGAACACCGAGGTGTCAGGCCGCTGCTCACAGATCATATTAGCCCTCCTTCGAGGTGGTTCGCCTGTCATTTGATTAAAAGACGTTTGCTGCATCGCAGTTCCGTCCGAGGCGCTCACAAAAATGCAACGGACCCGCTATCCGATCCGCAGCAACCCGGTTCCCTCATGCCGCAGCCAGGCGATGCCCGTGTCGGTATGCGGGGTCAGCTCGCTCACCAGCGCCCAGAAGCGCCGGCCGTGGTTCATGTGACGAAGATGGGCGACCTCGTGCGCGGCGACGTAGTCCTGCACGAATACCGGCGCCATCACCAGACGCCAGCAGAACATCACGGTCCGATCCGGCGCGCAGCTTCCCCACCGGCTGCTCGTGTCCTTGACCGCCACCCGCGAGGGCCGGACGCCGGCCGCCTCCGCCTTGGTCGCCGCCAGCGCGCCGAGCCGCTGGCGCGCCTCCCGCCGCAGCAGGTCGGCGACCCGGCGCGGCAGGAAATCCGCCTCCCCCGACACGCGAATTTCGGCTCCGGCGAGCCAGGCGCCCCCTCGCTCGCCGGGCACATGCCGGATGCGGTGCGGAGCCCCATCGACCGGGACGCTGACGCCATCGGCAAAGCTGATGGAGCGAGGAAGAGCGGAGAGCCGGTCGGCAATCCAGGCGGCGTGATCGATCAAAAGCGCCATTCCGGCAGCCCGCGCGGCACGCAACGGCAGCGTGACGACCACGCTGCCGCTGCGCGGGTCGATCCGCAGGCTGATCCGTCGCGCGCGTGCGCTGCGACGCCACTGCACCTGCGCGGCGCCCTGCGGCAGGTCAAACGTTTCGACGGCCGTGCCGGTCATCCGACGATCATGCCACCCGTTCGCGACAGGGGCGATCTAATCCGCAGCGGCCCCGATCGCGGCGACACCCTTGGCCCGGGCTGTGACCGCCTGGCCGAACGCGGCGAAGATCGCGCGGGACACGGGGTCGGTGACCCAGTCGTACTCGGGATGCCACTGCACGCCCACCGCGAATCCTGGGGCGTCGACCACCCGGATCGCCTCGATCGTGCCATCCGGTGCTGTCGCCTCGACGACGATCCCGGCGGCGAGCCGATCGATGCCCTGGTTGTGCAAGGAGTTCACCGGCAGCGACGCCGTCCGGGCGAGCCGGTGCAGCCAACTGCCGGGCACGATTTGGACCATGTGCGCCTTGCCGGTGCGAACGCCGCCATTGGCCTGCATCGGCGTCGAATGGTCGAGCCGCCCCGGCAGGTCCTGCAGCCGCTGGTGCAGGGTGCCGCCGAGGGCCACGTTCAACTCCTGGAACCCGCGGCAGATCGCCAGAATCGGCAACCCAGCCGCGATGGCTGCGCGTACCAGCGGCAAGGTGACGGCGTCGCGGTCCCGGTCCTCGGGCGTATCCTCCGGATGCGGCTCCCCACCATAACGGCAGGGCTGCACGTTCGACCGGCTGCCGGTCAGGATGACCCCGTCCAGCCGCGCCACGAGCGTCTCGACGGAGCAGGTGTCTCCGTTCGCAGGCAGCAGGACAGGCACGGCGCCGACCGCCTCGTCCGTCGCGCGCACGTAGGTATCGGAGGCGGCATGGTTGGGCATGCCGAACACCCCGAACGGCTTGCTGCAACAGGAAATTCCGACGAGCGCCTTCATGGGTTGGATAATGGACAGTCAATGCGACGTTTTGAAGTCAAATCTGCCCCGCGCGCGCCGCATCCCAGTCACCTGCCGCTATTCTCGAAAAACTTCGGATCGACGAAGGTGAACAGCGACTGGTCGAACGTGCCGCCCAGCGCCACGTCGAATAGGCTGATCCGCGTCTCCTGCCGCTGCGCATCGACCACGCTCCACTGCCGCAGGGCGAGCGGATTGTCGGCGAACACCAGGGTCAGCGTGCCCTCGTTCGGTGTCGCCGTGCGGAACAGCGTCACCTGCAGTTGCCCCGGCAGGCGGGCGATGCGCGAAACGGTGATGTCGCCCGACAGCCGGACGTTGTCCCGCAGCAAGATGCCGAGCGGGGTGCGGTCGAGCGGCAGGTTGCTCGTCTGGTTGAGCTGGCGGTCGTTGAACACCAGCAATCCATGCCCGGCGACCAGCAGGAACGGCGCCGGTGGGTCATACTGGAACCGCATCCGGCCGGGACGCTCAAGCCAGGCCTGGCCCTCGCTGCTGCGGCCATCGGGCGCGATCTGCATGAAACGCGCCTTCAGCGTAGGCAGGCCGTTCAGGTACGCCTCGACCCGTGCGATATCGGCGCGGTCCTGCGCCGTGAGCGCGGCCGGGGCCTGGGCGTGCGCTGCCAAGGGGCAGAGCAGGGCGGTCAGCAGGAGGGCGCGTCGCTTCATGGGGCCGATGTGGCATCCGGGGAGGCCGATGGAAAGTCCGGAGACGATGCGGACGGCGGGACTCGAACCCGCACTTCCTTCCGGAACTCAGATTTTCGTGCCACTTCGGCTTTCGCCGCCGCCCCGGCCTTTGCCGCAAGCGTTCGTGGCCTGGACTATCCCTTCGCCATGGCCCCGCGAGGCCGAAGGCGCCGCCCGTCTAGTCTCTACACCTTCCCCGGACATTGCCGGGGCTTGGCTCGGGATTGGCTTGGGCCGCAGCCGTTAGCGTTCCCCGAGTTTGAGCGGTTCTACGCCACGGGTTTCCCCGTGGGCACCCCAATTGAAGTCTGCTGCGTCTACCATTCCGCCACGCCCGCATCGCGGCACGACACTAGCCGGACGCCACCGATTTGGCGATATCCAGCGCGCGGCGGACCAGCGTGTCGCTCGCTTCGGGTGTGCGGAACGCGCTATGGGCCGACAGCGTCACGTTCTCCAGCGCGGTGAACGGGTGGCCCGTGGGCAGCGGCTCCTCGTCGAACACGTCCAGCGCCGCGTGGGCGATCCGGCCGGCCCCCAGCGCCTCCAGCAGCGCCGCCTCGTCGACCAGCGCGCCGCGGGCGGTGTTGACCAGCAGCACGCCGGGCCGGAGCAGCGCCAGACGGTCGGCGTTCAGGAAGCCGCGCGTCTCGTCCGTCAGCAGCAGGTGCAGCGACAGCACGTCGCTGTCCCGCAGCAGCGTGTCCACGTCCACGAAGGTTACGCCCGGCGCCTGCTTGCGCGTCCGGTTCCAGGCGATCACGTTCATGCCGGCGCCCCCGGCGATGCGCGCCACCTCCGCCGCGATCCCGCCGAAGCCGAGCAGCCCAAGCGTCTTGCCATCCAACTGCACGCCCTCGGTTCGCAGCCACTGGCCGGTCCGCATTCCGCGATCCATCCGCGCCAGCCCACGGGCGGCGGCCCACATCAACGCGATCGCGTGCTCGGCCACCGCGATGTCGCCATAGCCTTTGATGACGTGCACGGCGATGCCGAGCGCCTCCAGCGCCTCCGGGTCCATGTAGCTGCGCGCGCCCGTGCCGAGGAAGATGACGTGCTTCAGCGCCGGGCACTGTGCCAGGGCGTCGGTCGGCAACTGGCTGTGGTCGTCCAGCACGAAATCGTAGCCGTCCAGCAGCGAGGGCAGCAGCTCCGGCGGGATCACGGCGGTCTGGTTGACGGTGATCGGCGGGTCATCCGGACGGACCATGCGGTCGAAGACGTCGGCCATGGCGTCGCTGGCGTCCAGGAACAATCCCTTCATGCGCTCCCTCCATTATATCGGTGAAGTCTGCGGCGGGTGATCGCGCTGGGCAAGACACGCCGGGCTGGACCGGAGATGATTGACGCGCGCCGGGGCCGACCCCATCGTCAGGACCATGCGCAGAGATTCGGTCGGCTGGAGCGGCTTCGTCGTCGTGATGGCGCTTGTCATGGGAGCCTCGTTTGCGCCGGTCGCCGAGTTGTCGCCGTTGCGGGGCGTCGACGCTCCCCTGCCCCGGGGCAAGCCGCCGCCGCTGCAGCCCGGCGAGGATCCGGACGAGCCATCCAACCGGCCGTCGTCCAGCGGCACCGGCTTCGTCGCCGCCGCGGGCAAGCTGCTGACCAACAACCACGTCGTGGACGAGTGCCTGCGCGTTGTCGCCCGCAACTCCCGCGGCGAGCGGCAGGACGCCAAGATCGTCGTCGTCGACCGCCGCCGCGACCTGGCGCTGCTGAGCGTGCCCCGGGATTTCGGTCCGGCGCTGACCTTCCGCGACCCGCCCGCCATCCGCCGGGGCGAGCCCATCGTCACCTACGGATTTCCGCTGGCGGGCCTGCTGTCCTCCGGCCCCACCCTGACCACGGGCGATGTCAACGCGCTGACCGGGCTGCGCAACACCAAGCTCAACATCCAGATCAGCGCCCCGGTCCAGCCCGGCAACTCCGGCGGTCCGTTGCTGGACCGGCAGGCACTGGTCATCGGCGTGGTCGTCTCCAAGCTCAACGCGGCGCAAATCGCGGAGATCATTGATGGCGACATCCCGCAGAACGTGAACTTCGCCGTGACCGGCGTCGAGGCGCTGGCGTTCCTGCGGGAGCACGGAGTCGACCCGGCGACGGCGCGTGGCGCCGCCGCAGACATCGGCGCCGCGGCCGTCGGCGATGTAGCCGACCCGTCGACCGCCTATCTGCAATGCTTCAAGTAGCTTGATCCGCCGGCGCGGGCAGGCGTAGAGGCCCCATGTTCCAGACGTCAACCTTCGCCGTCCGCAGGCCGGTTCCCGCCGGGCCGCCCGCCCAGCCCGGGCCGCCGGTGCAGCGCTCGCGCCGGCAACTGGTCTGGCGCGGCGTGCGCTGGCTGGTCATCGCCAGCATCTGGGGCGCCGTGGCGGTGGCGCTCATGCTGCTCTGGTTCTCCCGCGACCTGCCCAGGCCGGAGGCGGCATTGGACGCCGCACGCCGCCCTGGGCTTACGTTGGAGGACCGCTCCGGCCAACCGTTCGCGACCTTCGGCGACGTGGTCGGCGACTCCCTGCGATTGGCCAACCTGCCGCGCTGGCTGCCCGCCGCCGTGGTGGCGGTAGAGGACCGGCGATTCTGGACACATCCCGGGGTCGACCTGGTCGGGGTCGGACGCGCCGTCGTCGTCAACATCCTGGCCGGGCGGCTGCGGCAGGGCGGCTCGACCATCACCCAGCAAGTCGCCAAGAACCTATTCCTCACCAACGCACGGACGGTTCGCCGCAAGGTGCAGGAGCTGATGCTGACCCTGTGGCTGGAGCGCAGCTTCACCAAGCAGGAGATTCTCGAAATCTGGCTCAACCGGGTCTATCTCGGCTCGGGCACGTGGGGGGTGGACGCGGCGGCGCGGATGTATTTCGGCGTATCCGCGCGCAAGTTGAACCTGTGGCAGTGCGCGGTGCTGGCGGGCATCCCGCGCGCGCCCTCCCGCTTCAATCCTCGCATCGACCCGGCGGCAGCGGCTACCCGTGGGCGCGAGGTGCTGGCCGCCATGGCCGACACCGGCGTCATCACCGCGGCCGAGGCGCAGCGGGCGTCGGCCCAGATCGCATTCCCCAACCTGCGTGGGTCCAGCGCCGGATGGTTCGCCGACTACGCCAGCGAGCAGGCAACGCCGTTGCTGCCCCAGGGCGCCGACGCCGTGCTGCACACCACGTTGGACGCCCGGCTGGAGGCCGTCGCCGAGCAGCGGTTGGACGCCTTGCTGGACGGACCCGGCGTCGCGGCCGGCGTCGGCGAGGGCGCCGTCGTGGTGCTGGATGCGGCCACGGGGGCGGTGCGTGCCATGGTCGGCGGGCGCAACTGGAAACAGAGCCCGTTCAACCGCGCCACCCTGGCCCGGCGGCAGCCCGGCTCGGTGTTCAAGCCGTTTGTCTGGCTCGCCGCGATCGAGAAGGGCGCGACCCCGGACTCGACGGTGCTGGACGGGCCAATCCGCGTCGGGGCCTGGAGTCCGTCCAATTTCGAGACCGGTTTTCGCGGCGAGGTGACGTTGGAGGAGGCCCTGGCGCAGTCGCTCAACACCGCATCGGTCCGGCTGCTGCTGCAGGCTGGTGGTCCGCGACCTGTGGCGGCGGTCGCGCGGCGGCTCGGGATCGCCGACACGCTGCCGGACAACGCGACCCTGGCGCTAGGGACCGGCGAGGTCGGCGTGCTGGAGATGGCCGCTGCCTACGCGAGCTTTTTCAACGGCGGCTTGGCGGTGACGCCCACCTCCCTCGCCACAATCGAGGCCGATCGCAAGCCGATCCCGATGACCCGGTCGGCCGGCGTTCGCGTGATGGACGCCGAGCAGGCGAGCATGATGGTACGCATGATGACCGCCGTCGTGACCCACGGCAGCGGTCGGGCCGCGGCCATTCCAGGGCGGGCGGTGGCGGGCAAGACCGGTACCACGTCCGACTATCGCGACGCCTGGTTCGTCGGCGCGGTGAACGGCGTCGTGATCGCCGTATGGCTTGGGAACGACGACGATCACCCCATGCGCGGCGTCACCGGCGGCGGCCTTCCCGCGCGTCTGTTCCACGACGTCGCGGTGGAGCTGCGCTAATCGGCGCACTCCTCGTCCAAGGCTGGAAGCCGCTCCCAGGACAGTCCGACCGCGTCTACGAATCCGTATTGTTCGGTGCCGACACGGGGCACAGCCTTCGGCCTCAGCAGGTAGTCGACGAGGAACTCTAGCCGGTTGGCGGCGTCGATCCGCAGCCAACCCGCCCCTTTACGCTTCGGAAGATAGATGTACGGGAATGCGGCGAGTGCCTGTGCGGCGGCAATGGAAGCAGCGATCCGAGCGAGGGCGGTGAGGTAGGGATCTTTGCGGACGATGTTGAATGGGTGGAACGACACCTGCAGCATAGGGCGGCGTTCGGCGAACATATCCGCCAGCATGGGTAGAATGCTGTATTCGGCGCCCTCGATGTCCATTTTGATCAGTGTCTCGGCATCGACGCCGATCTCGCCCAGCATCGTCAGCGCATCGCGGACCGGAATTTCGGCCTCCCTGACGCCGCGGATGACGCTGGCGCGCTCCACCCACTCATGCAGGCTGCTGCCTGAATCCGCATGGGCCTTGCGGAACAACGGAGCTGTTCCGTCCGCTGCACCCAACGCGACCGGATGCAGCGTAATGCGCTTTGCCAGGGCAGGGTTGCGCCGCAGATTTTCGGTCATTAAGGCTTGGTGAGTAGGGCTTGCCTCTATCGCGTGGATTTCGGACACCGTGTTCGCAACGTAAAGGCTCATCGCTCCCACGTAGGCGCCGATGTCGATCATTCGCCTGCAGCGCGGCAGCACGGCGTCGAAAAATCCCAAGGTCGCGGCTTCGCCGGCCCCGGTGAAGCCGCCGATGGCGTCAGTGCTGGACGCGCCCGGCGCCAGCACGAAACATGCTGTGCCGCGGCGTACTGGCCAGCCTTGTAGGGAGGTTTCGGTCATGACCAGCGACATCTAGGCGGGTTCCATGACAGCGGTCTTGCCGAACACGTAGAAATCCGCGAACGAGGTCTCATCCAGTGCGTGCGGATCGAAAGGATAGGGATTGGGAACGTGCTCGACGCAGTGCCAATCCTCGGCGTGCCGTGCGACCCAGGCGGAGAAGTTGCGGTGTCGAACGTGCGCGTCAGGCGTAGCCATATCGTAGTTGCTTGAATAGATCGTAACGATGGAACGCGCGCGGGAGAATATCTGTGTCATGTAGCGGTGGAAGACATCGTCCTCCACAAGATGGAAGATCACATCGAGTGAAAGCACGAGATCCGCTTCGCCAGGGTCCTGCTCGCTGGTGAGGAACGTCTTGCTTGGATGGTCCAGAAAACGCTCCGAGCAGAGCCGGATGGCTTCCGGCGAGACGTCCACTCCGACGTAGGAAGGGTAGTCGGCCAAAGCGAGCTGGCGGCCATCCCCGCAACCGAATTCGATCACGCTCGAAATGCCATGCTCGGCGACGATCCGGTTGACCGTCTCGGCCTTGAACGTGGCAAGCCGGCCAATCGAGCCTGCACCGGACGTGCCGCCGCGGCGATAGCGGGCATCCCAGTAGGTGGCTGACCATGACCGGCCCGCTTCCAATGCGGTGGGACCGGCGGGTTTTGCGTCGAGGATTCGGCGCAACGCCGCAACTTGGCGCTCAAGCGAGAAGCGGTCGGCGATGAGCTGGTTCCAACGGCTCGGGCGGCTCTCGCGAATTTTGCGCGCGGCGTCGCCAGCCGTCAGGAACCGAGTCTCGGCCGGCCAGAACTCATCGGCGCCTCGGTGCTCCAGCACCGCGATGTCGCAACCCGCGGCGGCGGCCTCCGCGATGGCGTAGCCGAAACTCTCGTGGAGACTGGTGGACAATAGGACGCCGTTCCGCGCATGCCAGGCGGGCATCTCGGCCGCGGACACCTTGCCATCGAAGTGAACGGCCCCGCATAAGCCTAACATGTCCGCTTGATGGCGGAACGACTCCATCGTGACGCGATCACCGGCTGTCGCTGCGATGTGCAGCATATAATCGATGTCGTGCAGGTGCAGTTCGTAAAGTACCTGCAATGCGAAACTGGGGTTTTTGCGGAGGATGAAAGCGCCGCACCAGCCGATGCGGTGCTTGTCGAAATCTTTTCGTGGAACCACGGGCGTCATATCGACGCCGTTATGGATCACATGCAGGCGCGTTTGATGGTCAATTCCCGGCGCCACCTCACGAACGACACGAGCCATGTCGGAGCTGACGACGATCAGGTCATCGACGCGAGACCAATTCGTGAGGGCGACGAAGTCTGCCTCGTAAGCCTCGATCCGGTGAACGCGGACCATGATGCGGCGATGGCCGAATTCGGTGTTGTTGATCATGGCGGGAAAAGGCGGCCAACAGAACTCGAACCAAACCGCATCCCCTGGGCGGTCTGTCCAAGCGAGAGCGGTGTCTAGGTCAGCGGGACACCGTATCGGAAACACCTTGACGTCGAGAGTGCCGGACACCGGCAGTTCCCGCGCGAGATTCAAAACGAAATGGTCAAGAGTCGGTATGGTTGCGATCGCCAGCCGTGCCGGACGGCAGGAAGGTGCATTTTGCATGCACGCAGGATGCGGCAACGATGTTTAGAGAAGATTAACAGTTAGCGGCGCTGGACCGCTCGTCAGCGCCGCCGGGTCGTGGGCAGCACGCCAGCCTCGTGCAACGCCGCGATCTCGGCCTCCGTGTAGCCGTGCTCAGCCAAAATCGCGTCGCCGTGCTCCGCGAAGCGCGGTGGCCGGGACCGCATGCCGCCGGGGGTGCGCGATAGCTTGACCGGCGTGCCGAGCGCGCGCACGCCATCCAGCTCGGCCACCATGCCCCGCGCCGCCGTATGCGGGGCGGCGAGGGCCTCGTCCACGCCCAGCACCGGGCCTGCGGGCAGGCCGGCCCGGGCCAACTGCATCGACAGCGCGTGGCCGTCCACGGTGGCGAAGGCCTCAGTCAGGATCGCCGAGAGGGCATCCCGGTTCCCAATCCGGTCGGCGTTGGTGGCGAAGCGCGGGTCGGCGGCGAGCTCCGGCAGGTCCATCTCGTGCGCCAGCTTGCGGAACTGCCCGTCATTGCCGACCGCGATGAACATCTCGCACGTAGCCGTCAGAAAGGTGTCGTAGGGCGCGATGTTGGTATGGGCGTTGCCGATCCCCTTTGGCGGCCTCCCGCTCAGCAGGTAGTTGGCCGCCGAGGGGTGCAGCAACGCCATGCCGCAATCGTGCAAGGTCATGTCCACGAATTGTCCCAGGCCGGACCGGTGCCGCTCCTGCAGCGCCATCAGGATGCCCACCACCGAGTACAGCCCGGTCGCGAGGTCGACCACCGGGGTGCCGATCCGCGCCGGCCCGGTCGGCGGCCGGCCGTTGACCGTCATCAGCCCCACCATCGCCTGCACGATCGCGTCGTAGCCCGGCAGCCCGCCCAGCGGCCCCGTGGCGCCGAAGCCCGACACCCGGCAGTGGATCAGCCGCGGGAACTGGGCCGAGAGGGTGGCGTAGCCGAGGTCCCAGCGCTCCATGCTGCCGGGCTTGAAGTTCTCGACCAGCACGTCCGCGTTCGCCAGCAGGCGCAGGATGACCGCGCGGCCCTCCGCCTGGCCGATGTCGATGGCGATCGACCGCTTGTTGCGGTTCACGCCGAGGAAATAGCTGGCGTCGTGCGCGTCGTCGAAGGGCGGCCCCCAATCGCGCGTCTCGTCGCCCTGTGGCGGCTCAACCTTGATCACCTCCGCCCCGTGGTCGGACAGGATCATGGTCGCATACGGCCCGCCGAGCACTCGCGTGAGGTCGAGAACCTTGAGGCCGGCCAGGGCGCCGGGGGAGGTCGCAAGCCCATTCGTCGTCGGTCCATCCAGATCCATGGGCGATATCTCCTCGCTGCGCGCTATTTCGCCACGAACCGGGACGGCCGGCAAATCGGTTCCGGTTATGGTCTGTGCTCTGAGCGATGCTGGTTGCCGTGGTGAGCGGGTCTTAACGGGAACGTCATCTATCAAGCTCATTCTTGACGGATACCTCGCCTTCGATGCGTCGGTGTGGTGAAGGACAGCGATTGTATGGATGGATATCCGGCCCGCGTGAACGACGGCGCGATCGTCCATTCGACCCGGATACCCTTGCACCGGGCTTCATTGACGCAGGCTATTCTCGACCGCGCGACGACGGGCCTCATAGGACTCGACGCCGGCCGGTGTGTCGTGTTCTGCAATCACGTTGCCGCCGAGATGCTCGGCTTGGCAGCGCCAGAGATGTGGCATCCGGTGCCGATTGGCGAAATACTGGCGCACAGCACCAAGCTGGACGGCGCGGGGCGACTCGCGCTGGAGGCGGTGTTCCGCTCCGGTGCGGCTCCGGACTGCCCAGACCGTCGTAAAGCAGGCGACCGTCAGGAAAAGATTGCCCTAGCAGACGGACGAAAGCTGTATTTGACCCTCAGCGAGGCGCCGGGAGACTGTCGGCTTGCCACCTTGAGCGTCGAGGCTGCGGCCGGCGTTCCGGTAGCGCGGACCGACAGCCTGACCGGCCTGTCCGACCGGCAATGGTTTTGCGAGCGCCTAGCCGCGCTGCTCGATGGGCCCGGCACGCCGGACCAAGTCGCTGTGCTCATGATAGATCTCGACCGCTTCAAAGCGGTCAACGACAGCCACGGCCACCCCGTTGGCGACGCCCTATTGCAAGTGGTGGCGCAGCGGCTGCGCTCCGCCACGCGTGAGGACGATGTCGTGAGCCGCCTCGGGGGTGACGAGTTCGCGGTGGCGCTCCCAACGCCGGCTGGGGCAGAGGCCCTAGGTTTGCGCCTGGTGGACCTGCTGAGCCGCCCCTACCTGATCGAAGGCCATATTGCGATCGTCGGCGCCAGCATCGGCATCGCGGTCGGTCCGCGGGACGGCGCCAACCCGGCCGCCCTGGTGCGCGCCGCCTATCTGGCACTCTACCAGGCCAAGGAAGACGGGCGTCAGACGATGAGGGTCTTCGATCAGGAAATGGATCGCCGCGCTCGCGCCCGACACGCCCTGCTGGATGATTTGCGCCGCGCGCTCGTGTTGCAGCAATTCGAGGTGCACTACCAACCGCAGACCAATCTTGCCACCCGCAAACTCATCGGGTTCGAGGCCCTCGTGCGTTGGCGCCACCCCGAGCACGGGCTGGTTCCACCGGACCGGTTTATCCCGCTGGCCGAAGAAACGGGCCTGATCATCCCAATCGGCGAGTGGGTGCTGCGTACCGCCTGCCGAGAAGCGATGTCATGGCCCGGGCACCTCTCGATCGCGGTCAACGTCTCGGCCCGGCAATTGGCGGACCAAGATCGGTTGCCGCGCGTCGTGAAGGCCGCACTCGACGCGACCGGCCTCCCGGCCCAGCGATTGGAGGTCGAGATCACCGAGAGCGCCTTGGTGCGTCATGAGAAAGAAGCGTTGCACGTGCTGCACGCTTTACGCGCTATGGGTGTACGGGTGAGCATGGACGATTTCGGCACCGGCTACTCGTCGCTGAGCCAACTCCGCAGCTTTCCGTTCGACAAGCTCAAGATCGACCGCTCGTTCGTTCGCGATCTGTCGGGCAGTGACGAAGCGATCGCGGTGGTGCGCGCCATTGCCGCGCTCGGCGCAAGCCTCGGCATGACCACGACGGCCGAAGGAGTGGAAACGGCCGAGCAGGAAGCGATGATCCGTGCCGACGGTTGCACCGACATGCAGGGCTTCCTTATCAGCCGCCCGGTGCCGGCGGGAGATGTCGCCACGCTGATCGAGCGTTTGAACGCCGCGCCGCCCCCACCCTCGGAGGCTACGCCATGAACACCGATCTGTTTCGTCTTGTTTACTGCAGCCGCAACATGATTCCTGCCCAGCAGGGCGGCCCGGCGGTGGAAGTCGGGCAAATCCTCGACGCATCGCGATTGAACAATGCGCGCGATGGCGTCACCGGAGCGCTGCTCTACAGTGACGGCTGCTTTGCGCAGGTTCTGGAAGGCGGGTTGGACGCCGTGCAGCGAACGTTCGAACGCATCCAATGCGATAAGCGCCACGGCGATGTCATCGTGCTACAGGCGGGACCAGCCGACGGACGGCTATTTGGGATGTGGAACATGGCGCTGGCCGAGACAGCCGACCCTGCCAAAGCGAGCGCAGCCCTCAGCCGGGCCTTGGCGCAATCGGACACCGGCGTGGGTCGAGGCGCCGACGTGGTGTCGTTGCTGGACGGTCTCGTGCGCCGCCAAGCCGAGTGGGTTTGAGCGGCCGGCGTCGCCGGCCAGCTTGGTTGCGTTGCTCCGACGCGCCTGGACAATCAAGCCGGCACACCCTTGCTGGTCGAGTACTCGAAGTGCAGCGCCTCGTTAGGATACACGATCGGGTGGATGGCGTGGGCGGCCATCGCGGCCTCGCTGAACCCCTGCAGGATCAGCTTCAGCTTGCCGGGGTAGTGCACTACGTCGCCGATAGCGAACACGCCGGGCACGCTTGTCTCGCAGGTGGCGGGCGCGACGACGATGTGGCGGCGCTCCAGGTCAAGTCCCCAGTCGGCGATCGGCCCCAACTCCATCGACAGGCCAAAGAACGGCAGCAGCCGGTCCGCTGCCAGATGCCGGGTGGTGCCATCGAGGTGGGTGACCTCCACCGTGGCCAGGGCGCCGGAGTCGCCGTGCAAGGCGTGCAACTGGTAGGGCACCACGAGTTCGATCTCACCAGCGACAGCGGCCGCGGCCAATTGGGCGCTCGTTTCGGGAGCAGCGCGGAACTTGGGGCGGCGATGCACCACGTACACCTTGGCCGCGATATCCTTCAACGACAGCGCCCAGTCGACCGCGCTGTCGCCGCCGCCCGCGATCACGACACGGCTGCCTCGGTAGTCCTCGCGCCGGCGGACGAAGTACTGCACCGCGCCTGACGCCTCGAATGCGCCCAGCCCGTCCAGCGGGGGGCGATTGGGGCCGAACGCCCCCGCGCCGGCCGCCAGCAGCACCGCCTTCGCGTGCACAGTGTCGCCCCGGTCGGTGCCCAAAACGAACGCGCCCGACTCCCCCGCTAGCCGCTCCACCCGGCGGCCCAGCAAGCGCGGCACGGCGAAGGGTGCGATCTGCTGCTCCAACTGGCTGACCAGATGCCCGGCGGCGATCGCGGGATGGGCTGGGATATCGTAGATCGGCTTCTCCGGATAAAGGGCGGAGCACTGGCCGCCGACCTCGTCGAGCGCGTCGAGCAGCGCGGTGCGGAGTTTCAGCATCCCGCACTCGAAGGCGGCGAACAGGCCGGCCGGCCCGGCTCCGATGATGGCAACGTCGGTCTCGATGATCTCTGGCATCCGTGCAACCTAGCCACTGAATCGTGCGGATCAAGCGGAGAAGCCGTGGCGCGCCGCAACGTTGGGCCGTAATAGGACGGCAATGACCGCGCCCGCCACCTTGGTAACCCTGTTCCTGGCCAATCTTTCGGCAACCGAGGCGCTGGGCCATCGCATCGCCGCCGTGTTGCGGTCGGGCGACGCGGTCCTGCTCGACGGCCCGCTCGGCGCCGGGAAATCTGCGCTGGCTCGCGCGCTGATCCGCGCCGCCGTCGGCAACCCGGTGCTGGACGTGCCCAGCCCGAGCTACACGCTGGTCCAGGCCTACGATACGCCGATCGGGCCGCTGCACCATTTTGACCTGTGGCGGCTGGATGGTTCCGCCGGCGTCATGGAACTCGGCTGGGACGAGGCGCGGGAGGGTGTCGTGGTGGTGGAGTGGGCCGACCGGCTCGGCGTGCTTCGACCCGCCGACGCACTGTCGATCACCTTGGCGATCGCCGATGACGACGCGCGCCGGGCAAAAATGTCCGGCTGGACGCGGCAGCTGTGAGGGTGCGCGCGGCAATGCTGCTGGCGGCGGGGCTGGGCACGCGCATGCGTCCGCTGACCGACCACACCGCGAAGCCACTGCTGCCGCTTGGAGGCCGCCCGCTGATGGACCACGCGCTCGACCGCCTGGCCGCGGCCGGGGTGGAACAGGTGGTGGTCAACACGCACTGGCAAGCCGAGCTGGTCGCCCGCCACCTGGAACGCCGGGGCGGGCCTCCGGTCGCCGTGCTGCGGACGGAGACGGATTTGCTCGACACCGGCGGCGCTGTCGCCGCGGCGCTGGCGGACGGCGCCCTCGGCCATGGGCCGTTCTTCGTCGTCAATGGCGACAGCTTCTGGCTCGACGGCCCCACCCCCGCCCTGGACCGGGTCGCCGCCTCGCTGGCGTCCGGGCTGGACGGCGTACTGCTGGTGCATCGGACGTTCCAGGTCCACAGCGACGCCGGCAAAGGCGATTTTGCCCTCGATCCCTGGGGCACCCCGCGCCGGCGCAGGGAGCGGGAGATCGTGCCCTACGTGTACGCCGGTGTGCAGCTCGCGACCCCGGCATTGTTTGCCGGCGCGCCCGCCGGGCCGTTCAGCGCCAACCTGGTGTGGGATCGCGCGATTGCGGCGGGGCGACTCCGGGCGGTGGTCCATGACGGGTTGTGGTTCCACCTGTCCCGTCCCCACGACCTGTCGGAGGCGGAGGCGTCACTGCACGCGCGCGAAACCGGAGAGACTCGGTGAACATCTATAATGTGCCGCCGCACGCCCGCTTCCTCGACGCGCTCGCGGCCCACTGGCTCGCCCGCGCCGGTGACGACCCGCTCGCGGTCGCCGACGGGCTGATCCTGCTGCCGACCCGGCGCGCCGCCCGGGCCCTGGCCGACGCGTTCCTGCGGCAAGCCGACGGACGGCCGCTCATGCTGCCGCGCATCACCGCGTTCGGCGCGCTGGACGAGGCGCCGCTTGCCCTCGCCGGCGCGCTCGACCTTCCCCCCGCGGTCGCGGCGCCGGTCCGCCTGGCGCACTTGGCACGGCTGGTGATGGCGCTGGACGGACGCTTCGGCGCACCCGCGACGGCGGACCGGGCCTGGCCGCTCGCCGCCGAACTCGCCGCGTTGATGGACGAGGCCGAGCGGTCGGAGGTGGACTTGACCGCCATCCTGCCCACGCTGGCCGCCGAGGACTTCGCCCAGCACTGGCAGGTGACCCTCCAATTCCTACTGATCGTCACCCGCGCCTGGCCGGCCTGGCTGGCTGAGAACGGCCTGATGAACCCGGCCGCACGGCAGGTGGCGCTGCTGGACGCGCAAGCCGCCGCCTGGACCGCCACCGCCCCACCCCTTCCCGTCATGGTCGCCGGCACCACCGGGGCGATCCCGTCCGTTGCCCGCTTGATGCGGGTGGTAGCCGCGCTGCCCCACGGCCAGGTCGTGCTGCCTGGCATGGATTTCGGCATGCCGGACGAGACCTGGGACCAGCTCGAGGATACCCATCCGCAGGCCGGCCTCCGCCGCCTGCTGAATAGCCTGGGCGCCACCCGCGGCGACGTGCAGCCTTGGGCCGCCGCCGGTCCCGTCCCCGCCGGCCGCACGCTGGCCCTGGAACGCGCATTGCTGCCCGCCGAGGCGCTGCCCGGCTGGCGGCACGCGCCCCCGGTCGTGCTGGACGGCTTGCTGCGGCTTTCCCCGGCCGACCAGCAGGAGGAAGCGACCGCCATCGCCCTGGTGCTGCGCGACGCCTTGGAAGCGCCCGGCGCGCGTGCGGCCCTGGTGACGCCGGACCGGGACCTCGCGGGCCGGGTCGCCACGGAGCTGGCCCGCTTCGGCGTGGTCGCCGACGACAGTGCGGGGGAGAAGCTGGCCGACACGCCGCCCGCCACCTTGCTGCGGCTGCTGGCCCGCGCCGTCGCCGAGGGGTTCGGCCCGGTCGCGTTGCTGGCCCTGGTCAAGCACCCCCTGGCCGCCGCCGGGCTGACGCCAGCCGAATGCCGTGCGCAGGCCCGGGCCTTGGAACGCGAGTGCCTGCGCGGCCCGGCGCCGGCGCGGGGCCTGGACGGGTTGCGCCAGGCAGCCCGGTCGGACTCCGCCCGCGCCTTCATCGATCGCCTGGACCAGTGCCTCGCCCCGGTGCTGGCGATCGCCGCGGGCGGCCCGTCCGCTCCCGATGCGGCGCTGTTCGCCCTGCTCGCGGCCGGCGAGGCGATCGCAGCGGCCCCAGATCGTCCCGGCGCGGCGCGGCTCTGGTCGAACGAGGAGGGCGAGGCGTTGTCGGCCCACCTTGCCGGGCTGCTGGACGGGCTGGGCGTGCTGCCGCCGCAGCCGCCCGCGACGTTGCCGGGGCTGCTGGACGCCGCGCTGGAGGGGGCGGTCGTGCGCAGCCGCCGGGCTTTGCGCGGCCGCGACGGGGTGGAGCACCCGCGCGTGTTCATCTGGGGCCTGCTTGAAGCCCGCCTGCAACATGCCGAGACCATCGTGCTCGGCGGGCTGGCGGAGGGCACCTGGCCGCCCGCGACCGATCCCGGCCCTTGGATGAGCCGGCAGATGCGGGTCGCCGCCGGCCTGCCCTCGCCGGAGGAGCGCGTGGGCCAGATGGCGCATGATTTCTGCATGACCGCCTGCGCAGCGCCCACGGTGGTGCTGTCCTGTCCGCGCCGCCGCGATGGCGCGCCCGCCGTGCGCGCCCGTTGGCTGGTGCGGCTGGAGGCGATGCTGCGCGGCACCGGCCAGGCCCTGCCGGAGCACCCCGCCGCGCACTGGGCCCGCGCCCTCGACCTGCCGGCTGGTCAGCCCATCCCCGTCCTGCCGCCGAAGCCGTGCCCGCCCGCCGACGCCCGCCCGCGCCGCCTGAGCGTGACCGAGATCGAGACCTGGCTGCGCGACCCCTACGCCATCTATGCCCGGCACATCCTGAAGCTGCGCGCGCTCGACTCGTTGGAGCAGCCGGCGGACGAGGCGGATTATGGCAGCGTCGTGCACGCCGGCATGGCGGCGTTCCTGGCCGAGATCGGCTCCGGTTTCCCGCCGGATGCGGAGGCCAAGCTGCTGCGGGCCATGGATACGGCGCTGCAACAGGCCGCCCTTCGTCCCGCATTGGCGGCGTGGTGGCGTCCCCGACTGCGCCGCATCGCTGCCTGGATCGCGGCGGCGGAGCGGGACCGGCGCATGCACGGCCCGCTGCAGTTGGTGGCGGCCGAACGCACCGGATCGTGGCAGCTGCCGGTGTCTCCCCCGTTCGAGTTGCGCGGCCGGGCCGACCGGATCGAGCTGCGGCCGGATGGCAGCCTGGCGATCCTGGATTATAAAACAGGTTCGGTGCCGGACAAGAAGACCGTCGTGGCCGGCCTGGCGCCGCAGCTGCCGCTGGAGGCCGCGATGGCCGCCGCGGGGGCGTTCGGCGCCGACATCGCCTCCCGGACGAGCGCGCTGGTGTACTGGCACCTGTCCGGCGGGTTCGAGCCCGGCCGCGTGCACGACTACTTCGCCGATCCCGCCGAGGTCGCGTCCCTGGCGGCCGAGGCGACCGCCGGGCTGCTCGCCCACGTCGCCGCCTTCGACGACCCGGCGCAGCCCTATCTGTCGCAACCGCACCCCGGCGCCGCGCCACGCTATTCCGCCTACACGCAGCTCGCGCGGGTGGCGGAGTGGGCGGCGCTGGCGGACGGGGACGCCGAATGAACGCCGCCGCGCCCACCGCCTCGACCCGCGCCGCCGCCTTGCAGATGGAGGCGTCCGACCCGGCGGTCTCCGCCTTCGTCGCGGCCTCCGCCGGGTCGGGCAAGACCAAGCTGCTGATCGACCGGCTGCTGCGGCTGATGCTGTCCGACCCGCCCACCGATCCCGAGCGCATCCTGTGCCTGACGTTCACCAAGGCGGCGGCGGCGGAGATGGCGATCCGGCTGCAGAAGGCGCTGGGCGCCTGGGTCACGATGGAGGACGCGGCACTCGAAGCCCAACTCCAGGCGCTCGACGTCCCGGCCGCCCGCGCGCCGGCCGCCCGCGCGCTGTTCGCCCGCGTGCTGGACCTGCCCGGCGGCATGCGCATCGGCACCATCCACGCGTTCTGCCAGTCCCTGCTGCGCCGCTTCCCGCTGGAGGCGTCGCTCGCCCCGCACTTCCGGCTGCTGGAGGACGTGGACGGCCGGGCCGAGCTGGAAACCGCCCGGGCCGAGACCCTGGACGACGCCGACCCGGCGGCGCTCGCCACCCTGGCCGGCCTGGTGTCCGACAAGCAGTACGGCCAACTGATCGCCGGGCTGAACACGCAGCAGCACCGCCTGACCCCGCTGCTGCGGCTCGGGCCGGAGCCACGCCGGGAGCGGCTGCGGCGCGCGGCGGGGGTGACGGGCGACGAGGCCGCCCTGATCGCCGCCGCCGTGACGGTGCCGAACGAGGCGGCTCTGACGGCGGCGCTGCAGCAGGCGCAGGCGCACGGCAGCGAGGCGGTGCGGAAGAAGGCGGCGGCGCTGTGGGGCTGGCTCAACCTGCCGCCGGATCTGCGGATCGAGAATTGGGACGAGTGGGTCCGCTGCATGCTGACCGCCGAGTCGAAGCCGCGCGCGCCGACGACCTTCGGCAACGACGCGTGGTGCAAGAAGAACCAGGACTACCGGCTGCTGTGCATCGCCGAGGCCGAGCGCGTCGCGACCCTGGAGGACGACCGCCGCGCCGCCCGCGTCGTGCACGTGACCGACGCGCTGCTGTCGCTCGCCGGCCCCGTGCTGGAGCGGTTCGGCCAACGCAAGGCGCTCGCCGGGCTGCTGGACTACGACGACCTGATCCGGCGCACGAGCGAGCTGCTGCTGGACCCCGGCACCGCCTGGGTGCTGTTCAAGCTGGATGGCGGGCTGGACCACCTGCTGCTGGACGAGGTCCAGGACACCGCGCCGACCCAGTGGGAGATCGCCGGCGCGCTGACCGCCGAGTTCTTCAGTGGCGAGAACGCCGCCAATCACTGCCGTACCGTGTTCGCGGTGGGCGACCGCAAGCAGTCCATCTACTCGTTCCAGGGCGCCGACCCGGCGGCGTTCGACCACTGGCGCGCCATCATGAGGGGCCGGGCCGAGGCGGTGGGCGCCCCCTTCCGCACCACGGCGCTGGACGTGTCGTTCCGCTCCACCACCCCCGCGCTCGACCTGGTCGACGCCGTGTTCGCCGACCCGGCGGCGGCCAGCGGCGTCACCCCGCCCGGCGCGCTGCGCCACATCGCCCACCGCGCGGGCCACGCCGGGCAGGTCGAACTCTGGCCGCTCGCCCCCGTGCCCGAGGCCCTGCAGCCGACGCCGTGGGCGATCGCCGCCACCAACCAGGGCCTCGCGACCGCCCCGCAGCGCCTGGCCGACGAGCTCGCCGCCTGGATCGAGGCGCAAACGGGCGGCGGAGCGAGACTGGACAGCCGCGGCCGTGCGATGGCGCCTGGCGACGTGCTGGTGCTGGTCCGCCGCCGCAACGATTTCGCCCGCACCTTGGTCCGCAAGCTGAAGGCGCGCGGGGTCCCCGTGGCCGGACTGGATCGCCTGTTCCTCGCCGACCAGCCGGCCGTGCAGGATTTAATGGCGTTGTGCGACACGCTGCTGCTGCCGCAGGACGACCTGTCGCTCGCCTGCGTGCTGACCAGCCCGCTCGGCGGCCTGACCGACGACGAGCTGATGGACTTGGCGATCGGCCGTCCGGGCCGGCTGTGGGACGCCCTGCGCAGCCGCGCCGGCGAACGCCCGGTGTGGTGGGACGCCTGGTCGTTCCTGTCCGCCCTGCTCGTCCGCACCGACTATGTCGGCCCGCATGCCCTGCTCAGCGAGGCGCTCGGCCCCCTCGGCGGACGCGCACGGCTGCTGGCGCGGCTGGGTCCGGAAGCGGCCGAGCCGATGGACGAGATGCTGAACGCGGCGCTGGCCTACACCCGGGCGCATCCGCCGTCGCTGCAGGGGTTCCTGCACTGGCTCCGCCGCTCCGGCGCGGAGGTGACGCGCGTGGCCGAGGAAGCCGGCAGTGTCGTGCGGGTGATGACGGTGCACGGCGCGAAGGGCCTGGAGGCGCCGTTGGTGATCCTGCCCGACACCACCTCGCTGCCGCCGAACGAGTCTGGGCCGGTGTGGCTGGACGGCGTCCCGCTATGGTCGCCGCGGAAGGAGTTGCGGTGCGCCGCGACCGAGGCCGCCCGGGCCAAGGCCGACGCGCTGCGGATGGAGGAGTACAACCGCCAGTTATACGTCGCGCTGACCCGGGCGGAGGATCGGCTGGTCGTATGCGGCTGGGAGAACCGGAAGCCGTTGCCAGACGCCTGCTGGTACAACCTCGTCGCGCAAGGGATGGCCACGCTTCCGGTTCAGACCGTGCCCGGCCCTTGGAGCGGCCAAATATCGATCCACGCCGCGCCGCAAACGGCGTCGTTCGCGCAACCTGCCGCCGCGCAGGGTGTGATCGTGACGCCGCTGCCGGCCTGGGTCGGCGGCCCGCCGCACTGGCGTCCGGCTGCGCTTCCGCTGGAACCCGCGCGGCCGGCGCCGCTCGCGCCGAGCCGTCCGGACAACATCACGCTCGGCCCCGTGCCCGCCGCCGGTTCACCGCTCGACGCGACCGCCGACGGCGCGGTGGCTCGCGGCATTTTCATCCACGGCGTGCTGCAGCATCTGCCATCGGTGCCGGAGGCGGACCGGGCGGCGGCGCTGGCAACATACCTGACACGTGCAGGCCAGCCAGTCGGCATGGGTGCGGAAATCATGCATGTTCTCGACCATCCCGACCTTCGCGACGTGTTCGGCCCCGGCAGCCGGGCCGAAGCGCCGCTGATCGGCGAGGTCGGCGGCGTGGTCGTGACGGGCCAAGTCGACCGGCTCGTCGTGCGGCCCCGCGCGGTGACGATCGTCGATTACAAAAATAACCGCGTTCCGCCCGATCGGGCCGAGGACACGCCGGTGCAATACCTTCGCCAGATGGCGGCCTACCGGGCGGTGCTGCAGGGTATCTACCCTGATCACGAAATCCGGTGCGCCCTGGTTTGGACACGGCTGGCCCGCGTGACGCTGCTCTCCAGCCACTTGCTGGACGGGCATGCGCCGGGGGCGGTTGATCGACCGCCTGAAGCTGCCCATTTCGGGGATTACCCCGCAGGAGAAGCCGTATGAGTGCCAACACCGTCGCCGTCAGCGACCAAACCTTCAAGACCGACGTGCTGGACGCCACTGGTCCGGTGCTCGTGGATTTCTGGGCGGAATGGTGCGGCCCCTGCAAGATGATCGGCCCGGCGCTCGAGGAGATCGCGGCCGAATTCAAGGGCAAGCTGACGATCGCCAAGGTCAACATCGACGAGAACCCGATGACCCCGAACACCTACGGGGTTCGCGGGATTCCGACGCTGATATTGTTCAAGGATGGCAAGCCAGCCGATACGAAGGTCGGCGCTTTGCCGAAAAGCCAGCTCAAGGCCTGGGTGCAGGGCAACCTGTAGCCGGTCGCCCTCTCCTGCGTTGGCGGGAGAGGGCGTCGCCTTACAGTTTGGACTTGACCTTCTCGGCCGAATTGGTCACGGCCTTGCCGCTGGCCGAAAGGTCCTGCCCCGCGCCGGCCGTCGTGTTGCACCCGCTGAGCAGGGTGGCCGTGCCGAGCAGCGCGACCATGACGAACGCTTTGATGCCGGTGCTGGCGTGAGCTTGAAGCCGGGAATTCATCGAAACCTCCTTGAAGCGACCACGGGATAACGTCGTTCTACCGAAATGGTTCACCGTTGGCTATGCCGCCCTGTTCGCAACCAATTCATCTACTACGCCGGGGTCCGCGAGCGTCGATGTGTCGCCCAGGCTGTCGGTCTCGTTGGCGGCGATCTTGCGCAGGATACGGCGCATGATCTTGCCCGAGCGGGTCTTCGGCAGACCCGGCGCCCACTGGATCATGTCGGGCGACGCGATCGGGCCGATTTCGCGCCGTACCCAGGCCACCAGTTCCTTGCGCAGCGCGTCCGACGGCTCCTCGCCGGTTTTCAGGGTGACGTAGGCGTAGATGCCCTGGCCCTTCAGGTCATGCGGATAGCCCACGACAGCCGCCTCGGCGACCTTCGGATGGGCGACCAGGGCGCTCTCGACCTCCGCCGTGCCCATACGGTGGCCCGACACGTTGATGACGTCGTCCACCCGCCCGGTGATCCAATAGTAGCCGTCCGCATCGCGCCGTGCGCCGTCGCCGGTGAAGTACAGGCCGGGATAGGTGGTGAAGTAGGTCTGCACGAACCGCTCGTGGTCGCCGTACAAGGTCCGCATTTGGCCGGGCCAGCTTTTCGCGATGCACAGATTGCCCTCGACGGCGCCCTCGAGCGCGTGCCCCTCCGCATCCACCAGCACGGGAACCACGCCGGGCAGCGGCAGGGTGGCGGAGCCGGGCTTCAGCGCGGTGGCGCCGGGCAGCGGGCTGATGAGGATGCCGCCCGTCTCCGTCTGCCACCAGGTGTCGACGATCGGGCAGCGCTCGTCGCCGACCACGCGATGATACCACATCCAGGCTTCCGGGTTGATCGGCTCGCCGACGCTGCCGAGCACGCGCAGCGAGGTGCGCTTGGTCGCCTTCACCGGGCCGTCGCCCTCGCGCATCAGCGAGCGGATCGCGGTCGGCGCGGTGTAGAAGATGTTGACCTGGTGCTTGTCCACCACCTGCCAGAAGCGCGAGCTGTCGGGGTAGTTGGGGATGCCCTCGAACATCAAGGTCGTGGCGCCGTTCGCGAGCGGGCCGTAGACGATGTAGGTGTGGCCCGTCACCCAGCCGACGTCGGCGGTGCACCAGTACACCTCGCCGGGATGGTAGTCGAACACATACTGGTGGGTGAAGCTCGCCCAGACCATGTAGCCGCCGGTGGTGTGCACGACGCCCTTGGGCAGCCCCGTGCTGCCGGAGGTGAACAGGATGAACAGCGGGTCCTCGGCGCCCATCGGCTCCGCCGCGCAGTCGGGCGACGCGGCGGCGATCAGGCTGGCGTAGTCGTAGTCGCGGCCGTCCTGCATCGGCACGTCGCCGCCGGTCACGCGAACGACGATCACGTCCTTCACGCCCGGGCAGGACTTGAGCGCCTCGTCCGCATTGGCCTTCAACGCCACCTTCCGGCCGCCCCGGCGTCCCTCGTCCGCGGTGATCAGCAAGGTGCTGTCGCAGCCGTTGATGCGGTTGGCCAAGCTGTCGGGCGAGAAGCCGCCGAATACGATCGCGTGGATCGCGCCCAGCCGCGCGCAGGCCAGCATCGCCACGGCCGCTTCCACCACCATCGGAAGATAGATTGTCACTCGGTCGCCGCGCTTGACGCCGCGCTCCTTCAGCGCGTTGGCGAGGCGGCAGACTTCCTCGTGCAACTCGCGGTAGGTGACCTTGCGGGTATGGTTCGGGTCGTCGCCCTCCCAGATGATCGCCACCTGGTCGCCGCGGGTCGCGAGATGCGCGTCCAGGCACGCGGCGGAGGCGTTCAGTTGGCCGTCCTCGAACCACTTGATCGAAACGTTGGGGTCGCCGGGCCCGCCGAAGCTCGCGTTGCCCATGATCGTCGGCGGCTTGATCCAGGCGATCCGCCGCGCTTCCTCGGCCCAGAACGAGTCTGGGTCGTTGGCGGCGTGGTTGCTCATCAGGCGGAAGCGCTCGCCGTTGACGAGGGAGTTTGCGGCGATGCTGGGGCTCACGTGAAACGTGGAATTGGACACTGGTAATCGCTCCCTAAGCTGATGTTTTCCTCACGGTATCGGCGGTGCGTGGCTCGCGCCAGCCCCCCAGTTCGCAGAGGCGGTCCCAGTGCTCGGCCGATACCGGCGACACCGACAGGCGTGACATCCGCACCAGGGCCAGTGTGGCGAAAGCCGGGTCGGCCTTGATGGCGGCCAGCGTCACCGGCGCCGGCATCGGGCCGACGGTGCGAACGTCGACGGCGATCCAGGCGGCGTCGGTCGGGTCGGGATAGGCCTCCCGCACCACCACCACCACGCCCACGATCTGCTTGCCGATGTTGGAGTGGTAGAAGAACGCGAGGTCGCCCACGCACATCGCCAGCAGGTTGTTTTTGGCGGAATGGTTGCGGACGCCGGTCCACGGCTCGACGCCGCGCGCGACCTGCTGGTCCCAGCCGAACGAGTCCGGCTCGGACTTCACCAGCCAGTACGGCATCGGCGCCCTGTCCTGATGTGTTGATCGTGCGCCGGCAAAGTTCCAAAGCCTTCACACTTTTACCCACCATGCTATCTTCATCGTGTGGACGCCACCGCTATTCCCGCCGCGCGCTCCGGGCGCAGCCTGCATCGCTTCGCCAATCCAGGGCGCTTCCTGCGCATTGCGGCGCGGGTGCAGCCATGGCTGAACGTGTCGGCGCTGGGCGTGACCGCCGTGGGGTTGGTGTGGGGCCTGTTCTACGCGCCCGCCGACTGGCAGCAGGGCGACGCCGTCCGCATCATGTACGTGCACGTCCCGGCGGCCTGGCTCGCCTCGATGGGGTATCTCAGCCTCGCGCTCGCCTCGCTGGCCTCGTTGGTCTGGCGGCATCCGTTGGCCGACCTGGCCGCGCAGGAAATCGGTCCGGTCGGCGCCGGGTTCACCGCGGTGTGCCTCGCGACCGGGAGCCTGTGGGGCAAGCCGATGTGGGGCGCCTGGTGGGTGTGGGACGCGCGGCTGACGTCGGTGCTGGTGCTGTTCTTCCTGTATCTCGGCCACATCGCGCTGATGCGGGCGTTCGACGACCCGCAGCGTGGCTACCGCGCCGGGTCGATCCTGGCGCTGGTCGGCGTGGTGAACCTGCCGATCATCAAGTACAGCGTCGATTGGTGGAATACGCTGCACCAGCCGGCCACGATCACCCTCACGGGCGCGCCGGCGATGGCGCCCTCGATGCTGTGGCCCTTGCTGGTGTGCGCGATCGGCTTCACCTTCGTGTTCGCTGCCATCGTCGTCGCCCGGCTCCGGGCCGCCGTGATGGAGCGGCGTATCCGCGGATTGCTGATGGCACGGACCCAGAGCGCATGACCCACCTCGATTTCATCGTCGCCTCCTACGGCCTCGCGGTCGCGGTGCCGGCCGTTTTCGCCGCCTTGACGTGGCAGCGGCTGTCCCAGGCCCGGCGGCGTTTGGCCACGCTCGACAAGCGGACGCCGAGATGACCCGCAAGCGCCGCCGCCTGGCGATCGTGCTGGCGTGCGGCCTGGGCCTGGGCTCGGCCGCCGCGCTGTCGCTGTCCGCGTTCAGCGACAACCTGGTGTTCTTCGTCGCTCCGTCCGATCTTGCGGAAAAGGGCGTGCCCGGCCGCAGCCTGCGCTTGGGCGGCCTGGTGGAGGCCGGCAGCGTCACCCGTTCCGATGAGGCCGGGCAGCCAGTCGCGCATTTCCGCGTCACCGATGGGCGCTCCGCCGTGGCGGTGGCCTATCGCGGCATCCTGCCCGACCTGTTCCGGGAGGGCCAAGGCGTGGTGACCCTCGGCACGATGCGGCCCGACGGCACCTTCCGCGCCAGCGAGGTGCTGGCCAAGCACGACGAGACCTATATGCCGAAGGATGTCGCCGAAGCGCTGAAGCGGAGCGGGCAGTGGCGTCCCGAAGACGGCGCGCCGCCACCGGCTGCCGCCTGGAACACGACAGTGCAAACGAAGGCGGGCGGATGATCCCTGAAATCGGCCACTTCGCGCTCGCTTTGGCGTGCGTGATTGCGCTCGCGCAAGGCGTGCTGCCCATCTGGGGCGCGCACCGGCGGGACGCGCGGCTCATTGGCGCGGCGCCTGGTCTCGCCATCGGGCAGTTGATCGCGCTCGGGACGGCGTTCGGCTGCCTCGTTTGGGCCAGCATCGACAACGACTTCACCGTACTGAACATCGCCGAGAACAGCGCCGTCCTGAAGCCGCTGATCTACAAGATCACCGGCGCCTGGGGGAACCACGAGGGCTCCATCCTGCTCTGGACCTTGATCCTGGCGCTGTGCGGCGCGTCGGTGGCGGTGTTCGGGCGCAACCTGCCCTCGGCCCTTCGCGCGCGGGTCATTGGCGTATTGGGCGGCACCTCCGCCGGGTTCCTGCTGTTCTCGCTCCTCACCTCCAACCCGTTCCTGCGCATCTGGCCGCCGCCGCTCGACGGCCATGGCATGAACCCGCTGCTGGAGGACCCCGGCCTCGCGTTCCACCCGCCCATCCTCTATGCCGGCTACGTCGGTTTCGCCGTGCCGTTCGCCTTTGCCGTCGCGGCCCTGCTGGAGGGGCGGATCGACGCCGCGTGGGGACGCTGGGTGCGGCCGTGGACGCTCGCCTCGTGGTGCTTGCTGACCGGCGGCATCTCGCTCGGGTCGTGGTGGGCCTACTACGAACTCGGCTGGGGCGGCTACTGGTTCTGGGACCCCGTCGAGAACGCCTCGCTGATGCCGTGGCTGACCGGCACCGCCCTGCTGCACTCCGCAATCGTGGTCGAGAAGCGCGAGGCGCTCAAGGTCTGGACCGTGCTGCTCGCGATCGGCACCTTCTCGCTCAGCCTGTCCGGCACGTTTCTGGTGCGCTCCGGCATCCTCAACTCGGTCCACGCCTTCGCCAACGATCCGGCGCGGGGCGTGTTCATCCTGGGGCTGCTCGGCCTCGTCATCGGCGGCAGCTTGCTGCTGTTCGCTTTCCGCGCCTCCACCCTCACCGCAGGCGGCCTGTTCGCCCCGGTGTCGCGGGAGGGTGCGCTGGTCCTGAACAACATCCTGCTGTGCTCGATCGCCGCCGTGGTGATCACGGGGACGATGTACCCGCTGTTCACCGACCTGCTGTTCGGCGCCAAGATCAGCGTGGGCGCGCCGTTCTTCAACGCGACGGTGCTACCGCTGGCCATGCCCGTGTTCGCCGCGATGGCGGTCGGGCCCGTGCTATCCTGGAAGCGGGCCTCCCTCGCCCCGGCGCTGATGCGGCTGTGGTGGGCGGCGCTGGTGGCGGCCGTCGTCGGCGTGCTGGCGGCGACCCGGATGCACGCTCTGCCGGCCTTCGCCTTCGCGGGCGCCGCCTGGCTGATCTTCGGCTCCTTCGCTGAAATCATCGAGCGCATCCGGCTGTTCCGCCTGCCGTTCGGGCAAAGCTTGCAGCGCCTGCGCGGCCTTCCGATGGCGGCGTTCGGCGCGGCGCTGGCCCATGCCGGCATGGGCGTCACCATCGCGGGCATCGCCGGCATGTCGTTGGCATCCGAGCGCGTCGTGCTGGTCCATCCCGGCGAGACGATCGAGGCAGCGGGCCTGAGCTGGACCTTGACGTCGCTGACCGACGCCGCCGGGCCGAACTATGCCGCCCGGGTGGCCAACCTCGTGCTGCACCGCCCCGGCAAACCGGACCTTGAGATGCACCCGGCCCGCCGCACCTTCCCGGTGCAGAAAACCACCACGACCGTCACCTCGATCCACACCACCGGGTTCGCCGACATCTACGCCGTGCTCGGCGAGGAGCGCGACGGCGCAGCGGTGATGCGGCTGCACTACAACCCGCTGGCGCCTTGGATTTGGCTTGGTGGCCTGGTCATGGCGATGGGCGGCGGGCTGTCCTTGGCCGACCGGCGGCTGCGGGTCGGTGCGCCGTCGCGGCGAATCGTGGCCGTTCCTGCATGAACCGGCGTCGCTTGCTGATGCTGGCGCCGCTGGGCGTCGCCGTCGCGGGCGGGGCCGCCTTCCTGGCAATGCTGCGGGGCCTCTCGACCGGCAGCTTTGATCCGCGCGGCGTGCCAAGTCCGCTGGTCGGCAACCCGGTGCCCGAGTTCACCCTGTCGTCGCAAGTACCGGGCCAGGGTTTCTCCGGCGCCGATTTGCGCAGTAGCGGGCGCACGATCATGGTCAACTTCTTCGCCAGCTGGTGCGTGCCCTGCGTGCTGGAGCACCCGGTGCTGATGGGTCTCGCCAAGTCCGGCCTGCCGATCTGGGCCATCGCCTACAAGGATGCGGCCGACAAGGCGGCCGGGTTCATCTCCCGCAATGGTGACCCGTACGCTCGCATCGGCCGCGACGAGGCCGGGCGGGTAGCGATCGATTGGGGGCTGTCCGGCGTCCCCGAGAGCTTCCTGGTGGACCATGCTGGGGTCGTGCAGTGGCACTACGCCGGGCCGCTGACGCAGGATATCGTCGAGCAGCAGTTGCGCCCGGCATTGGCCCGGTTCGCATGAGCCGTTTGATACTATTGCTTTTGCTGCTCGCCGGCCCCGCTTGGGCGATCAGCGACCCCGCCGAGATGCTGCGCGACCCGGCACAGGAAGCCCGCGCCGAGCAGATCGGCAGCCAACTCCGTTGTCTTGTCTGCCAGAACGAAAGCATCGAGGACTCCGGCGCAGATCTCGCGCGCGACCTGCGCGGCATCGTGCGCCAGCGTGTCGCCGCCGGTGAAAGCGACGATAAGGTGGTCGCCTGGATGGTCGCGCGCTACGGCGATTTCGTGCGCCTCAGCCCGCCGCTGAACGCGCTGACGCTCCTGCTTTGGTTCTCCCCGGTGGTGGCGCTCATGGCCGGGGCCCTCGCCGTGGTCCGCACCGCCCGCAATCGCTCGTCAGGCCCAGCGCCGCTGACGGACGCCGAGCGCACCCGCCTGGCGGAACTCGGCCGGTAGTTGCCGCCGCGACGAGGCCGTCCAATATGAAGGTCATGAGCGACAGCAAGACTCCCCCGGCTACCGAAACCACCCCGAAGCCCGCCGAGGCGCCCAAGCTGCCCAAGGAGATCGGCGGTCCTGCCGGTCCCGAGCCGACCCGCTACGGGGACTGGGAGCAGAAAGGGCGCTGCACGGACTTCTAGGGTCGCTCCAGACGGGCCAGCGCTTCGGCGATAAACCGGTCCGCTTCAGGGTCGACATGGGCCAGCTTGCAGCTCCCACAGCGTCCGATCCAGGCGTAGATGATGCCGACCCGTCCGTTGGTCGCCCGCACGGTCAGTTTCTCGAGCGCGGGTGCAACGATGCCGTTATTACAGAAATCGCACCGCTTGATCGGTAGCCGGCTGGACATCGAAGCGTGGCGTCCCGAGAGGTCCCTGAATGTCTAGCGACCTGTCGCTCGCCCAGGGTGTGATGCACTTCACACCCGCCGGGCGATTGCGGCGGCGACGGTGTTCTCCAGCAGGCACGCGATCGTCATTGGGCCGACGCCGCCGGGCACGGGGGTTATCGCGCTGGCGACGGCGGCGCAAGCGACCGTGTCGACGTCTCCAACCAGTCTGCCGTCGGCGAGACGGTTGATCCCGACGTCGATGACAACCGCGCCGGGCGCGACCCAATCGGCGCGCACCATTTCGGGTCGCCCTACCGCCGCCACCAGCACGTCGGCCCGGCGGCATTCGGCGGCAAGATCACGCGTGCGTGAATGCACCGTCGTCACGGTGGCGTCGGCGGCCAGCAGCATCGCGGCGATCGGGCGGCCGACTAAGGCCGAGCGTCCCAGCACCAGCGCCCGTGCGCCGGACAGCACCATCCCGGTTTCGGCCAGCAGCTTCATCGCCCCCCGCGGCGTGCACGGTGCCAGCGCTGTCCCGTCCGGCGCGTCGAGAGACAGGGCGGGCTGACCCTCGGCGAGTCGTCCGGCGTTGAGGGTGGTCAGCCCATCGACATCCTTCGCCGGGTCGATCGCCGCGATGACCACGCTCGCGTCGATGTGCGCGGGGAGCGGCAGTTGGACCAGGATGCCGTCCACGGCCGGGTCGGAGTTCAGCCCGGACACGAGGGCGCATAGGACGTTCTGCGTCGTGTCGGCCGGCAGCCGGATGGTTTGCACCGCGAGCCCAGCCTCGGACGCGGCGCGATCCTTGTTGCGGACGTAAACGGCGCTGGCCGGGTTGTCACCGACCAGCACGACGGCGAGCCCCGGCTTGAACGGCAATCTCGCGACCCGCGCCGCCACGCGTCGGCACAGCGCGGCCGCGACGGCTCGGCCGTCGATCAGGCGGGCGGTGGTGGCGAGCATCAGTAAAACAGGGGTTGCAGGCCGCCGATGACGATGGCGGTGTAGATGCGCGTCAGCAGGGATTGCGCCACGTAGATCAGCAGCAGCAGCACGATCGGGCTTAAATCGATGCTGCCGAAGCTTGGCAGCACCCGGCGAATCCGGCTCAGGGCCGGTTCGGTGATCCGATACAGGAAGTCGCAGATGCTCCAGACCAGCCGGTTGCGCGTGTCCAAAATGCCGAACGAGGTGAGGTTGCTGAGCACGGCGGCGAGGATGACCGCCCACCAGTACAGGTTCAGCAATTGCTCCAGAACCTGGTAGACGATGGTGAGCAAGGGGCAGTCCTCCGTGACGGCGCGGAACCTAGCGGCGGGTCCGCAGCCATGCAACCGGAGGCCGGTATGAGGAGGCGTGGGCGGCTTGACTTCGGCGGGATGGCCTGAGCAATGTCCGCCCTGCAAGGCGGGGTTGTAGCTCAGTTGGTAGAGCGCCTCGTTCGCAATGAGGAGGTCAGGGGTTCGATTCCCCTCAACTCCACCACCGCTTTGCTTCCTTCAAAATTCAGTCGGCCGCGAGCGCCATCTGCTTGCGCGCCTGGATTTTGCCCACGTGATCCTCCAGTGCCTCGGCGACCTGGTCGGCGTGGCTGGCGAACACATGGTCGGCCCCGGCGAAGATGCGGTAATCCACGGTGACGTTCTTCTGGGTGTTCAGCTTGTCGACCAGCTTGCGGACGGATGGCTCCGGCACGAGCTCGTCCACGTCGCCATGCAGCAGAAGGCCGCCGCACGGGCACGGAGCGAGGAAGCCGAAATCGTAGTGGCTGGCCGGGGGCGCCACGCTAACCCACCCCGAAATCTCGGGCCGGCGCATCAGCAATTGCATGCCAACGAACGCGCCGAACGAGTAGCCGGCGATCCACAGCCCGCCCGAGTTCGGGTTGACCATCTGCATCCAATCCAACGCTGCCGCCGCATCACTGATCTCGCCGAACCCGCCATCGTAGCGGCCCTGGCTCCGACCGACGCCGCGGAAGTTGAACCGCATCACCGAAAAGCCGAGCTTCTGGAACGACTGGTACATCGTGTAGCTGATGCGGTTGTTCATGGTCCCGCCATGCATCGGATGCGGGTGCAGCACGAGCGCGAGCGGGGCGCCCTGCTCCTTCGAGTGGTGGTAGCGTCCCTCGAGCCGACCATCTGGGCCGGCGAACATCACCTCTGGCATGAGATCGTTTTACTTCCCTCGCTCCGGGCCAGGCACGGCCGTCAGATGATACACAACGTCCACGACCTGCGCTTGGCGATGCCCCGCCGCGACAAACCGCACGAAATACAGAGGCCAACCTCCGTGCACCGCCGAGGGCGCGTTGACCCAAAGCCGCGGCGAAGTTTAACCTGACAGAGTGACGGACCGGACTCATCGATCCCGGACCGCACGAATTGAACGCCCCTGTATGTCCTTCTTACGACCCCAGTCAACATAGTACCCCAGGCGGGCCTTTTACCCAGGGTGCCGCTCTACATATAGACGGCGGGCCTACGGTTTCATAACGGAATTGACGCATGGCGTTCATGTTTCTACGCGAGGTCATCGCCCTCTATCGCCGTCGCGACCCGGCGGCGCGTTCCAATATTGAGGTCCTGCTCTGCTATCCAGGCTTGCATGCGGTGCTATGGCATAAACTTGCCCATGGCCTATGGCGGCGCCGGCTTTATTTGCCCGGCCGCATGGTGTCCTATCTCAGCCGCTGGCTGACCGGTATCGAAATCCACCCCGGCGCGCGGATTGGCCGCCGCCTTATCATCGATCACGGTATGGGCGTCGTCATCGGCGAGACCGCCGTCGTCGGCGACGATGTCTACCTGTATCATCAGGTCACGCTCGGCGGTACCAGTTCCGAACGTGGCAAGCGCCATCCCACGGTCGGCAGCAACGTCATCATCGGCGCCGGCGCGAAGGTGCTGGGCGACATCATGGTCGGCAATGGCGCGCGGATCGGCGCCAACGCGGTGGTCGTGCAGGACGTGCAGCCCGACGTGACGGTCGTCGGCATCCCCGCACGCCCGGTGGACCGCGACCGCGACCGTCCGCCGCCTCCGCCGCGCTTCGTCGCCTACGGCACCCCGTGCGACGGCTCGCCCGACCCGCTGATGTGCATGATCGAGGCGCTGCGGGCCGAGCTGATGGTGCTTGAGGCGCGTGTCTCCGACATGTCGCGCGCGCGCGCCGCCGAGTAGCGGTGGCCTATCTCGACGCCAATGCGTCCGAGACGCTGCGCCCAGACGCCCGGGCGGCCGTGCTGGCGGCGCTGGAACTAGCGGGTAATCCATCGTCGGTCCACGCCGCCGGGCGGGCCGCACGCCGTATGCTGGAAGACGCGCGCGAGGCGATTGCGGTCCGGTTCGGCGTGACGCCGGCCGATGTCGTCTTCACCTCAGGCGGGACCGAGGCCAACGCGCTCGCGATCCGTGCGCTTGGCGTCGGGCGGCGCATCCTGGTCGGCGCCACCGAGCATGACGCGGTTCGGGCCGCCGCGCCGGGTGCGGACATCATCCCGGTCGACGGCGCCGGCGTCGTGGACCTCGCGGCCTTGGCGACGCTGTTGCAAGGGTCGCCCGTCCTGGTCTGCTTGATGCACGCCAACAACGAAACCGGAACGCTGCATCCGATCGCCGAGGTCGCGCGGCTGTGCCGGTCGGCCGGCGCGTTGCTCCACGTGGACGCGGTGCAGTCGGCGGGTCGGATGGCGCTGGAGTTCCGGGCGGACAGCATCGCGGTGTCGTCGCACAAAATGGGCGGTCCAAAGGGCGCCGGCGCCCTTCTCCTGGCCCCCGGCCTGGCCATCGCGCCCCTGATCGCGGGTGGCGAACAGGAGCGTGGACGCCGGGGCGGCACGCCGGCACTGCCCGCCATCGCCGGTTTCGCCGCCGCTGCCCAGGCCGCCCCGCCCGATGTGGCGGCCCTGCGCGACCGGGCGGAAGCCGCCGCGGTGTCGGCCGGCGCCGTCGTGCTCGGCGCAGCCCGGCGGCTCGGCAACACCACCTGCCTCGCCCTTCCCGGCGTGCGTGCCGAGACGCAGGTGATCGCCCTCGACCTCGCCGGGGTTCAGGTCTCGGCGGGTGCGGCGTGCAGCTCCGGCAAGGTCGCGCGCAGCCACGTGCTCGCGGCGATGGGTGCTGGCGCATTGGCCGGGCAGGCGATCCGGGTGTCGCTGCCCTGGGACGCGACCATGGCCGACGTCGACGCGTTTGCCGCCGCCTACGTCGCCATGGCCGCCCGCCTGGCGCGGCGCGCGGCCTAGCCCCACATCGTAGCAATGATCCCGAACCGTGCCGTCTATCTTGACAACCAGTCCACCACGCCGTGCGACCCGCGCGTGGTCGCGGCGATGCTGCCGTTCTTCACCGAGCGCTTCGGCAACCCGCACAGCGCCGAGCACGCGATGGGACAGGACGCGGCCGACGCCATCGAGGCCGCCCGGGCCCACGTCGCCGCCCTGATCGGCGCCGACCCGCGGGAGATCGTGTTCACGTCGGGCGCCACCGAGGCCAACAACCTCGCCATCAAGGGCGTCGCCCGGCACGCGGCCCTGCTCGGTGATCCGCGCCGCCGGGTCGTCACCCTCGCGACCGAGCACAAATGCGTCCTGGAAAGCGTGGCGGACCTGGCGGCGGAGGGGTTCGAGCCGGTCGTGCTGCCGGTGGGGGCGGACGGTTTGCTCGATCTCGCCGAGCTTCACGCGGCTTTGGCCACGCCCACGCTGCTGGTCAGCGTGATGGCGGCCAACAACGAGACCGGCGTGGTGCAGGATATGGCCGGCATCGCGGCACTGGTCCACGCAGCGGGCGCGCTGTTCCACTGCGACGCCGCGCAGGCTGTCGGCAAGATCGAGTTCGACGTGGGCTGCGGCATCGACCTCGCCTCCCTCAGCGGCCACAAGCTGTATGGCCCGAAGGGGATCGGCGCCTTGTATGTGCGCCGCCGTCCCCGCGTGCGCTTGGCCCCCCTGTTTTCCGGCGGCGGGCAGGAGCGGGGGTCGCGCTCCGGCACTCTGCCCACGCCGCTGGTGGTCGGTTTCGGCGAGGCCTGCCGGATCGCCGCGGCGGAGATGGCGACCGAGGCCGAGCGTGTGGCCGCCTTGCGCGCCCGGTTGCTGGATGGGCTCGATAGCTCCATCCCCGGTCTCCGCGTGAACGGCGCGTGGACGCCGCGCTTGCCCGGCAACCTGAATCTGACTTTCCCCCGCGCGAACGCCGTCCATATGATGCGGGTCTGCCCCGACCTCTGCGTCTCGACCGGGTCGGCGTGCAGCTCGGCCGAGATCGTGCCCAGCACGGTCCTGACGGCGATGGGCATCGCGCCCGCCGCCGCGGCCCGAACCTTGCGTATCGGCCTGGGACGCTTTACCTCCCCCGCCGATGTGGACTTCGCGATCCGGGCGTTGTCCGCCGCTCACACCGCCATCGCCGGGATGGCATCAACCGAGGCCTGAATCGCCATGCCGAAAATGACCTTCGTCGAGCGCGACGGCACACGTCGCGAGGTCACCGCTCCGCTCGGCCTGTCCGTGCTCGAGGTTGCCCACAAGCACGACGTCGATATCGAAGGCGCCTGCGAAGGGTCGCTCGCCTGCTCGACCTGCCACGTGATCGTCGATCCAGAGTGGTTCGCCAAGCTGACGCCGCCGACCGAGGACGAGGAGGACATGCTCGACCTCGCTTTCGGTCTGGAAAAGACCTCGCGTCTCGGCTGCCAACTCGTGATGACGGAGGCGCTGGACGGCCTGGTCGTCAAGCTGCCCGCCGCGACGCGGAACGCCCAGGGATAACCATGCGCATCGTCGTCGCCATGTCCGGCGGCGTGGACAGCAGCGTGGTCGCCGGCCTGCTCCAGGAGGCCGGGCACGACATCGTCGGCGTGACGCTGCAGCTGTACGACCACGGCATTGCCATCGGTCGCAAGGGCGCGTGCTGCGCCGGGTCGGATATCCACGACGCGCGCCGGGTCGCCGACCGGCTGGGCATCCCGCACTACGTGATCGACGCCGAGGCCCGGTTCCGCTCGGCCGTGATCGACGATTTCGCGGACAGCTACGCCGCTGGGCGCACCCCGGTGCCGTGCGTACGCTGCAACCAGTCGGTCAAGTTCACCGACCTGCTGGCGCTGACGGCCGATCTCGGCGCTGAGTTCATGGCGACGGGCCACTACGTCCGCCGGGTCGATGGGCCGGATGGGCCGGAGCTGCACCGCGCCGCCGACCTCGCGCGCGACCAAAGCTGGTTCCTGTTCGCGACCACTCGCGACCAGCTAGCCCGCACCCTGTTCCCGCTCGGCGACATGCCGGACAAGGCCGCCGTCCGGGCTGAGGCGGCACGCATGGGTTTGGAGGTCGCGGCCAAACCGGACAGCCAGGACATCTGCTTCGTGCCAACCGGCCGCTACGACGGCGTGGTCGCCTCGCTCCGCCCCGACGCGATGCGGTCCGGTGAGATCGTCGCCCGCGACGGGCGGGTGCTCGGCGCGCATGACGGCGTCGGCCGCTACACGGTCGGCCAGGTCAGGCGGCTCGGCATCGCCGCCGACGACCACGGGGTGCGGCAAGTCGTGGTGGCGCTGGACGCAGCCACGCGCCGGGTCATCGTCGGCCCACGCGGCAGCGGCGGCACGCACGTCGCGCTGACCGAGGTGAACTGGCTTGCGGACATGCCCGATCCGTTCCGGTGCGCCGTCAAGCTGCGCGCCCGCGACGACCTGCGCCCGGCGACGGTATCGCTCACCCAAGACGGCGTCACCGTCGTGCTGGACGACCCGGCGCTGCCGGCGCCCGGCCAAGCCTGCGTGTTCTATGTCGGCGAGCGCGTCGTCGGCGGCGGCTTCATTCGCGATCGGTTCGCGCTCGGTTGACTTAGCGGAGGGCAGCGCGGTATTTCGCGGCTCGGCATGGCGGTGTAGCTCAGCGGTAGAGCAGGAGAATCATAATCTCTTGGTCGGCGGTTCAAATCCGTCCACCGCTACCATTCCTGGAGGATGCGGTCGTAAAAAGATTCCTCGTTTGGGCGGGCCGCCGGGCCGGCCGGGCGGTACGGGCCATAGCCGGAGGCCTGCTGCGGCACGTCAGGCCGATGGACAAAGCGTCGGACGTGCTGGCGGAGTTTCGCTCGCTTCCGATAGCTGGTCTCGACGAGTTGACCGACCATGGCCCGCTCCTCGTCATCGCCCCCCATCCGGACGACGAAAGCCTTGGCTGCGGCGGCGTCATCGCGGAGGCGCGGGCGCGTGGCCATACCGTCCGCCTCGTTCTCGTGACGGACGGCGCCGCGAGCCACCCCGGATCGAGAAGCCATCCACCGGCCGAACTGCGGCGCATACGGGAAGGCGAATTTCTGGCCGCCGCCGTGACCCTGGGCGTGCCGGCGGATTGCGTCGACATGCTGGGCCTGCCGGACGGTCGAGCGCCGTGGCACGGCCCGGCATTCGGCGCGGCGGTTCGGCGGGTGTGCGAAATCGTTCGGACGCATGGCATCGGCGCCGTCTGCACGACGTGGCGGCACGATCCCCATGCCGACCATGGCGCGGCCTTCCGCCTGGGACGCGCCGCGGCGCATGCGACTGGGACGGCGCTGTTCCTCTATCCGGTGTGGGGATGGACCCTGTCGGAGCGGACTTGGCTGCCCCGCGTGCCGATCGACGGTTTCCGGGTCGACGTTTCGGGGCGGCTTGCCGTCAAGCGCGCGGCGATCGACTGCCATCGTTCGCAGACCGGCCAGATCATTGGCGATGATCCAGACGGGTTCGTGCTGGGTGCCGAGTTCCGCGCGCTGTTCGAGCGGGAGTACGAGACGTTTCTGCGAGGATGCTAGATGACCCTTGGCAGACCCACGTCAAGGAGTTTGACAAAATTTTCACAAACTTGACACCGGTATTCACCTAATATCTCTTTAATGAAAGAGCGTTATAGGTTAGCCGACCATGTCAAATTTCGGAGTCAAAACGTCGTGCCGTATGATACTGAGTGAGTTATCAGTTAGCCTAGGCAACGTCGGTTCAGTAGACGATTATACGTTCGAAGTCAGTATTGTCATTGCGGCTTACAACGTCTCTGCCCACGTCGAGCGCGCGATACGGAGCGCGCTCGCGCAGACCATGCCGGATATCGAAATCCTCGTCGTGGACGATGCGTCCACAGACGACACGGCGGAGCGTGTCGCCCGCCTAGCCACGTCCGACCCGCGTATCCGGCTCATCCGGATGTCGGAAAACGGCGGGCCGGGACATGCCCGCAACCAGGCCCTGCGATCCGCCCGAGGGCGCTGGATCGCAGTTCTGGATGCCGACGATTTTTGGGTTCCGACCCGGCTGCGCCGTTTGCTAGACGCATCCGACGACTGTGACCTCGTGTTCGATAACCTTATGGGGTTCGACCTGCATGCCGGTCATGCCACCGGGCCGATCTTCCCGCTTCTGCCGCCAGCCGGACTGACGCTCGAGGACCTTCTCGCCCCGACGGCACCGGGCACGACCTATGATTTCGGCTACCTCCAACCGCTCATGCGGACGGCGTTTCTGCGCGAGCACAACATCGCCTACGTTCCGGAACTGCGGGCCAACGAGGATTTGGTCCTGTCCGTCACGGCTCTGATCGCGCGCGCACGCACGGCCACCGTGCCCGACGCGCTTTACATCTATACGACGCCGGTCGGAGGGCAGAGCGGGCGACCATCGTCAGCCAGCAAGACGATTCCAGGTGTCAGCCCGGTTTGCCGGGTGTTGCTAGAGGTGATGGAGCGGAACGCCGGCGTGCTGACGGCCGCGGAACGGGCGGCATTTACGCTGAGGCTGAACCATATCGCTGCGCTCGGGGCCATTGCCCTGTTCCGGCACGCCCATCTTCGACGGGACTACATTCGCCTGCTACGGATACTCGCCACAAGACCGGACGTGCGGCATTACCTTTGGCACCGCATTCGCCTCGAACTAGCCCGGCGTGCTCGGGGCTCTCGTAGGAGCGCGCTTGTCGGAGGCGATCGACGCCCCTAACCGGTGTACCCGTTGCGGCTCGGTGTCCACTGCGTCGGTGATTCAGCCCTTTACGAGCGATTTAGGACATAAACGCAAGCGTCCCCGCTGTAGCCGCTCCACGACCCGCTCCAGAAATTTCCTGCGTAGTCTATACCGCGTGGCCTCCACGAGCAGTGGTAGATAGGCCTCACGCGGAAACCGCGCGAGCTTGAGCCACATCTCGCTGTGCGGGTTGATCATGCCGCGGAGCCTCACGCTTTGCCTCAGCGTTGCGGCGATATAGCGTGTCTGGTCGAGGACCGGATGGAAGAAGGCGACGCCGGCTGCGGCAGGCAAGTCATCCTCCAGGAGCGGAGGAGACCAATCGTAGCCGTGCACGTCGCCAAACTCCGCGATCGAGAGGAACTTGAACCCGGCACGTCCGATTTCGGTCGGAATGAACACCTCGCTGCTCGGCCAGTAGCGGGTCTGCTCGCAATTCGCCATCTCGCGCCGCCGGCGACCAAGCAAGGCAAGCGCGCGTTGCGAGAACACCGATATGCAGTTCAGCGATCCTTGCAATTCAGCCAATTGGTAGGTTTGACGGTGGAAGATCGTCCAGAACCAATCCTGCTTAGCCGAGGGGATAGGCAGCGCGACGAGGTCGACGCCCAGGACCGCGACCCGCTCGACCAGCGATGCGAGGTTTCCAAGGATGACGGCGTCATACTCGACGAACACATAGTAATCGTAGTCAGGATACCGGTCGCGAAACTGGTAATGGACGTAATCAGGGTTCCACCATAGCAACGAGCCCTTCTCGAAGCGGTTCGGCAGGCCCGAGGCGATCAGGTCGGCATTGCTGGTGCGGAGCACTCGCTTGAACGGGATCGGGCCGACCGAGCCGTTGGTCTCGTCGACCGATACGAAGAAGTCGCCGATGCCGGCCACGTCCGCGCACCGGGACGCCTGGCGGTGGACGAAGCTGTCCCAGGCATAGGCCTTGAATACGACGGCGTAGCGCGCGGCCCGGACACTCCCCGGGAGGATCGGTTCGGCTGTCGCAAGCATGTCGGTCGTCACCGCGCGCCTCCCAACGCCGCCCAGCGCGCGCCGTCAAACAGCGGCGCCTTGGCAAGCCGTTTTCCAAGGCGGGCGCAAGGCTCGGCGATCCACTCGTGAAAGACCCATGCGACAAGCAGGGACGCAAAGGGTATCGTGACGAGGATGGCCGCCATTGGAACCACGTCGTGCAGCAGGATGACCGCCGTCAGCAACAGTGGCACGTGCACCAAATAGAGGCTGTAGGAAATCTTGCCGATCCAACGCAGCCACCGGTGCGACAGCGCCGCGTGGATCGGACCGTGGGGCAAGGCCGCCACGATAATCAGCGCCGAGCCGATCGCAACCATGAACTCCTGCGCCGCATGCAGGTGCGACCAGTGGCCCTGTATCGTCAGCAGACCGGCTGCTAGCAGCACCCAGGCGAAGCGTCCCAGGCGGCGCAGCGCAGGCAGGTAGCTCGCGATGAGGCTGCCGAGCACGAAAAAGTAGCCGTAATAGGCGGTCCACTGCAGCTCCAGCGCGAATCTGCCGATTTTCCCCTCAACCGAACCCGGCTGCACAAGGTCCAGCGCCGGGCCACCGCCGCCATAGGCGAGTTGGATGGCGCCGATCAGCAAGGTGAGGGCCACGGCGACTCCGAGCGCGCCCCACATGCGCCAGCGCGCGATCGGCACGATCAGCAGCGGAAACAGCAGCGAGACGCGCATCTCCCAAATCAGCGAGTGGATGACGCCATTGACCGAATTGTAGTGGCCGATCGTCAGCGCATGGTCGAGCAGCACGTGAAAATAGACTGGACTAGTCCAGGTCTTGACGTTGACCCACTCGCTCAGGCCGGGGACGGTGGCGTATGGGTTAAGGGCCGCGTTCAGCGTCGCCGCCATCGCTATAGCCGCGCAGTAGGGTAGATAAATCCGGCAGATGCGCTTGATGCTGTAGGAGATGTAGGTGGGCGGACGGCCTTCGAGCCAAGGCAGCGCCAACACCAGGCCGCTGAGCACATAGAACAGCGTCACCGCCTCGTAGCCGTCCCAGACGATCCGTAGCGGGGTGTGGAACATCGCCTGCTCGAGGGCCGACCCCGCCTCGGTCCGCCAATTCGAGAAGAAGAAGTCGCTGAAGGCGGGTTGCGTCAGCAGGCAGTGGTGGACGACGACGACGAGCGCTGCGATGCCGCGGATGCAGTCGAGCACGACCAGGCGGCTTGGCTCGGCATACGTGGTGGGATCCGGCACCGCCTGCGCGGGGGACCAAAGCCCCGCCGTCGCACTCACGGAACGGGTCCCTGGGCCACGTCCTGCAGCAGGTTCTGCGCCAGTTCGAGAGAGGGTCGAACCGCTGCCGTGCGGCGGACGGCGCGGCGCGGCGTCGTCGGCCCCAGCAGGCGCGTCAGCTCCCCTTGGACGGCGTGGACCACCTCCGACAGATCGCGCCGGGTCATGGTGTCGAACAGGGGGAGGCTGATGATGCGGTTGCCGACATCGTCGGTCACCGGGAGGTGGGAGCCGACGCCGTGCTCGATGAAGTAGTCCTGCTGCATCAGGTGAGGGCTGAAATAGGTCGCGTTACCGATGCCCTGGGCCGTCAGCGCCGCCGCGATCTCGGCCCGGCGGGGCGCCAGGTCGCGTGGCAGCAGGGCCGAGGCGAACTGGTGCGCCTGCCGTCCTTGCCGTTCCGGTTGGAACGATAATTCGGGAAGGGCTTGGCGATACCGCCGCACCAGATCCGCCCGACGCTCCATGACCTTGTCGTAGCCCACCAGCCGCAACTGGCCTAGCAGCGCGCCCACCTCGCTGAGCTTGCCGTTGAGACCCGGCATGGTCGCGGTGCGCGGCCGGCCGAAGCCGAAATTGCACATCTGGCGAAGCTCGGCGATGGCGTCCTTGTCCGCGCTGTAGACGATGCCTGCCTCGGCGGTCGAGAACGACTTCGTGCAATGCATCGAAAACACGATAGCGCTCCCGAAGCCAGCGCCGAAGCCGCGGCCACCGGCCGAAACGGTGCCGAGCGAAGCCGCCGCGTCTACCACGACCGGAACCCCGTAGCGCGCCGTCAGCCGGTCGTAATGCGCCAGGTCGATGTCGTAGCCGAACGTGGCATACGGCATGATGACCGCGATATCGTCGCCGTACTGATCGAGCAGCGCCTCCTCGGCGGCGGCACTCGCGGTCCAATCCTGCGTGTCGATGTCGCAGAACAGCGGGGTCAGGCCGCACCACATCGCGGCGTGGGCGGCCGCGGCGAAGGTGAATGACGGCATCAGCGCATACTGCTTGCGGGAAGGCCGGCTCCGGATTGCCTGCTGGACCGCGAGCATCAGTCCTATGGTGGCGTTGCACACCGTCATGCAGGCGCCCTCGCCGGCGAACATCTGGGCGAGGATATCCTGCTCCAGCAGGGTATTGACCGGGCCAAAGTTGCTGAAGATGCCGCGGTCCTCGATCGTGCGCAGCATCATGCTGGCTTCGCTCAGCCGCGGGGGATTCGGTCGCGTGAGGGGGACGGGCATGCTCAGGCGCCCTCGGCCAGGATCGACAGGAGCGCGGGAAGGTTGACGTTCGCCGGATCCCAGCGCGCGAGCGCCTCGTCCTTGCCCGCGGCGGCGCCGGTGATCGCGTGAATGATCAGCGAGCCGACATCGTGCTGCCACAGCCAAAGCCCGTTGGCCTGGCCGCGGAAGCTGGCTTCTCCGCCCAGGGCGCCGCGCGGCACGAACCCGGCCGCGAGCCCAATCCCGAACAGACCGGGGATCGGGGCGCTGTCGGCGTCCAGAATGCGGCACTGGCCATCCACCATGGCCGTCTGCGGTCCGGTCTGCGCGAGCAACCGGATCGGCGCGCCGTCGCGGTCGAACACCGGCAGCGCGCGGGGTCGATAGCCCAGGGCGGCGACCACCAGATCGGCCCCGTCGATGAGGCGAGCCGCCTCGGCGTCGTCCAGCCGGACGTGGTGCAGCCGGAGGCGAGGTTCGGGTGGGCGGCCGCCGATGCCGCGCGCCTGCATCACCAGTTCCCGCGAGTCGAGGCGGAAACCTGCGAACCGGAACACGCGGCCGCTGATGGGGCAGACATCGTCCTCGGTCCATTCCGCGTAGCCCTCCGCCAGCGCCGAGGCGCGGTCCGGATAGTAGATACGCAGCTCGCGCCGATGCAGGAGGGTGACCCCGGCCTGGCCGAACGAAACCTCCGGCAGGCGATGGAGCAGGGCATGCGCGACGGCGGCAGCGCTGGTCGAGCCGCCGATAATGGCCACTTTCGGCCGAGCCTTGCCGGCGAGCAGGCCCGCGACCCGCTCCAGACCGCCGGTCGCGAGCACGTCGCCGGATTGCAGCAGGCGACCGGCGCAGCGCTCCACGAGCTTGCTGCCGCCGACCTCTTCCGCCCCCAGCCGGTCCGGCGGCTGGTGCGCGCCGGTGGCGATCACGACGTTGCGCGACGCCAGCGTCCGCTCCGCGCCGGTGGCGAGGTCGCGCACCTTGACGCGCCAGCCGCCCTGGACCCGGTAAGTCCCGAGGGCGCGGTGATTGGTCAGCACCGCGCTTGCCGGATGGTCCAGCACCATGCGGCAGATGGCGTCGCCGACCAGGCCGAGGAAGCGGCCGGCCTCCCGCAGCGAGACCGCGCCGTCGCCGGCGGCTGCGAGTTCCTGGGTGAGGGAGTGCTGCTCCAGGCGGGTCAGTTCGGTGTCGTCGTCCCCGAGCAGGCAATCGACGAAGGTCCGGCCGCTGCTGTCCGAGTTGATGGCGTAGCCGCCGATCGAGCCAGAGCCGAGGCGATCGGACTGCTCGACCAAGGCGACGCCGCTGGCAAGGAGGGCATCGAGCTGCCCCATGCGATGGGCCGCAAGAAGGGGAGCGACGCCCGCTGGCCCGCCGCCGACGATGACGAGCCCGAACAACCGCGTCGAATGATCCATAAGTATTTCCCGGTAATTTAGTCGTCACTGAAGTAAGTATAGGCATAGCATCGCTGACATCAACGATGATGCAACGACTAAAATTGCTTAACAATGTAGAATGTTAAGGCGGTGCGATTTTCACAATCGGCGACGCCAGAGGCCCTGAAACAGCCACAAGACTATACTGATTGAGCATAACGGCCGCGTGCGAATCCATTGCCTTTGATAAACGGTACTATCGTATTCAAAAGCGAAGCACTCAACATCTTTTACGGAACCAAAAAGAAAGCTGAAATCCTATCCTCGAAAAAGCCGTCACGCTAATACTAAAGATTTGAATTAGATAACCTACTTGATAACTACTTTATAATTTAGTCCAATAAACGAATAATATTAAAAACTGGCTGAATTATATTAATAACAAAAAAATTAACGTCCCTAATTATAACATAGAAGAACGCCGCAACTCCGAAGAAAATTGCGGCGAATATAGACGAGTTTATCAGAAAAAAGTGTAGTGGGTGGCATACAAAACAAATATGCCGCCCACACTTCATCAATACCGGCGGTTAGAAAATCCGCTCGAACACCGTTACGGCATCGCCGGGCTGCAACAAGGCTTGCCGGCTTACTCGTCCTTCGACTGCAGAGGTGCCAGTGCTGCGGACCACCGATGCGTAATCCTCCCAGGCGCGGTAGGTGAAGCCGCCGGCAATGGCGACCGCGGTCAGCAGGGTCATGCCAGGCTGATACGGATACTGGCCCGGCTTGTTGACCTCGCCGAGCACGAAGATCGGCCGATAGGCGATGACCTCCACCGAGACGCTCGGATCGCGAAAGAGGTTCCGGGTCTTCAGTTCGGTCGCGATCTTGACTTCGAGCTGGCGTGTCGTCAGCCCATTGGCCTGAACCGGACCGAGCAGGGGAATGGCGATCGTGCCGCCATCGCTGATCCGGAATTCACCGGTCAACGTCTGTTCACCGAAGGTAATCACGCGAACCTGATCGCCTGGGCCGAGCAGAAAGCTGTTGTCGCTCGCGGGCGGCAACGGCGCGAGATTACGGCCGGGCGCGCAGGAGGCGAGGGCTGCGAGCAATCCCGCTCCGCCCACGAAGGCACGTCGTCCGAGCCGGACCTCAGAGAGTGTCCGCCTAAATCGCTCCATGGCCTTGGACTCCAGTGTGTGGCGGTTCGCTCGACGCATGTCGTGTACTACCTTGCGCTGAACATGAGGGCTGAGTTTCGGGCCAGCCGTGGCGGCCGGGCCGGCTTGGCTGGAACTGGCGAGGACCCCATCGGCGCCACGCTGGCCGGCGACATGGTCGACGACCAAGCGTTCGCGAGCAACTGCAGCGGGCGCACCGGATCGGGCACCGCGACGCTTGGCTGCAGCGCCGGGAAGCCAGCCGTTACCGAAATACGATACGGCATCGATAGCTCCGGTGTGCGGGAATGGTAGTAGCCAGAGGCGACACCCCAGTCCCGCGTTTCCCGATACAGATCAGCCAAGAAACGTGCGCCATAATCGGCATTGATGTGAGGGTCGAATGCTTCGGCAACGGAGTGGAATGCGGTGGGATGTTGCAGCAGGTTGATCTGCAAACACCCGGTGTCGATCGACGCCACGCCGATCCGCTGGATGTCCTCGACATAGCTGACCGCCTGCGCGCGGCTGTCGAAAAATACCCCTCGTCCGCCGACGTCGATGGTCCACGGCCAGGGCTGGAACAGCTTTGTGCCCGGGTCCAGCCGCCCGCTCTCGACCCGGGCTATAGCCATCAGCAGGCCGGTGGGGATGCCGTGCGCACGCTCCGCGGCGGTGATGGCCACCATGCAGCCTAGATCGAGCGGCGCCGGCCTCGCTCGGGGTTGAGCCTCGCGCAGGCTGCGGGCAGCGCCGACCGATGCGCCGCCGGCCGCATACAGGCCAGCCACTGCGAGCAGGGCGGCGAAGGGGCGCACCGCCGACCGGATCATAGCGCCAGGCCTACCTGCAAGAGAAAGAGGTTCTGGTTGAAGTTGGAGTTGGGCACTGCAAACGCGCCGAAAGGCACAAATCCGAGCTGCGTCGTGGTTCCAGTGATCGCCGTAAAGTTGTACGACCCGGTGACGCGCAGGTTCCGATTGACGCGGTACGTCGCACTTGTACCAGCCGAATACACCGTCTGGTTGCCGCCGCCTTGCGCGTACTCGGCGTAAACGGCCCCAGCCGCTGCCTGCAGCAGCCAGTTGCGGCGCAACTCATGGTCAACCACCAGCCGACCCTGGGTTGTCGTGACGCCGGTCGTCGTCTCGCCGATCGCGTCCTGGATGGTGCGCGCCGCCTTGGCCGTCACGGTCGTCAGGCCGGTCGGCGTCCAAATCACCGCAGCCTGGGCGACCGGGGATGAGATCGTGTGGAGCGCCGAATTTTGGAACTGCCGGACTTCGTAGCCGCCCAGGAGCAGCACCTGGAGGTTGCCGGACACGGAATAATCGATCCCGGCGAGCGCCTCGTAAGCGGTGGAATCGGGCCGGATCGCGCCACCCAGGGAGGCGACGTAACGGGTCTGCACGCCTCGGACCACGAACACCACGCTGCGCCCGGGAAAGAACTCGTAGCGCGTCGTCAGCGCGCCGACATAGGCGTCCCGGTCACGGACCTTCTGCCGGAAGGTGTCGCCGGGCAATGTCTGGTCATCGAAGCGAAAAGCAAGATACTCGGCGGTCGGCTCCAGTCGCCAACGTCCGAACGAGGTGTCGTAGAGAACCCTCACATCCGTCACGTGGAAGCCGAGCGGGGTCTGCAGCGTCCGGCTGTCGATCGATGTCGGGTCCTCGTGCTGATACAGCTCGCTGGCGGCTATCGTCACGCTATCGCTGCCGATCTGATAGGTTCCGCCCAAAGACGCGCTGTAGTCGGTGCGGGTCTGGGCCGGCTGGTCGAGGTAGTGGGCATCGTTGAGGCTGAACGAGCCGCCGATCGAGTTGCGTGCGAAGTTCGAGTTGAAGCTGACCGACGGCGCCGTGCCAATAGCCCAGCTGCCAGGGCCGCCGGACCGACCTAGCACGTTGTCGTTATACAACACCCCTTCATTGAGCTGGGTGCGAACGGTGAATGCGCCGACATGGACGCCGAGCGGGTCGTACTCTGTCAGCGGCCGCGTTGCGATCACGGCCCCGCCCCGCTGGTCGTAGCCGGGGACGGTGATGGGCAGATACTGTTCTATTTCCTGCGCGCGGCACTCTTGCAACACGGCGCCCGCGACCGCGAGCAGCGCCACGCACGCGCCGCCCAGAGCAATCCGGTGTTGATGGCTGGTTGAACCGACGCACGCTGAAACCAAGCCCTGTTCCCCCCGGAAATAGCCAATGCAACGCCGGTCACAGTGTTCTAAGGCCACTTCGATGCCGAGCACCCGCGTCCCTCGTTACAAACGCCATACGTCCGTTTTTTTGAAACCGCAACGCGCCATCGGCGCTTTTAGAGATGTTCTTTTCGGGCGTTGCCGCAGGCACACAGATGTTCGGATATGCGGATGGTTCCAAAACGA